>Ga0116227_10004599_pt1 | contig 29825 bp, 26 predicted proteins | sample S1TSphgellanicum_FD_89693 | JGI IMG/M metagenome (GOLD analysis project Ga0116227, IMG submission 89693) | Host-associated microbial communities from peat moss isolated from Minnesota, USA - S1T2_Fb - Sphagnum magellanicum MG | ecosystem: Host-associated > Plants > Peat moss > Unclassified... | reverse complement strand
TCTGTCATATCTTGATGAACCTGCAAACAACAAACAAACAAATTGGTCAATTTTCAAGCTATGAAAAACAACAACAGCATTTCATAATCCAAGTCAAATCTAATCTTGCAAAGAAGAAGCAACAACAGCTTCACTTATATTGTTGTCTTGCACAAGAAATTTCAGAACTATCTTGATCGCATGTCCACCGCAACCCGGCAGCAAGACCGCGACCGCGACCGCGAGCAGCACACAGAGGCTCGTGCCCGGTTGACAGACCAGGAGCGGCAGGAGCAGCGAGACCGCGATCGCGAGCAGCACATAGAGGCCCGTGCCCGATTAACAGACCAGGAGCGGCAGCAAGAACGACGCCAACACCGCGAGCAGCAGGCGGAGGCCCGTGCCCGGCTGACAGACCAAGAGCGACAACAGGAGCGGCGTTGCAACTGTGAGCAGCAGGCGGAGGCTCGTGCCCAGCTGACAGACTAGGAGCAGCAGTAGCACCGAGACCGCAACCGCGAGCAGCACCGATAGGCGTGGGGTCAGCAAGATTTGCACACAGCAGCCTACGTCCCCCTTTTAGAATTTAATGAGGCCACTGTTCCAATGCTTGACATAGGGGGTAGGACAGCTGAGTGCCAGCATTGCCGAACTATGATTTGGCCTGATGAGGCTTCCCGGGGACACGCAGACCTTTGCTGTGCTAAAGGCAAATCTTGTAACTGTGAGGCCCTCTTCCCCATTCCTCCTCCTCAACCATTGCGAGACCTGCTCACTTCTAAACCTACCCCTGGTGCACGCCTCCCCCCTGCCACCGTATCTTTTCGCAAGCACATCCGGAAATACAATTCCTCCTTGCAGATGGCCTCCTCTGGCATTAACATCTAGTCACCTGCAGATGGGGTTAGTATGATTGCCATAAGGGGTGTTGTGCATCATTTGCTGGGGCCATTGGCACCTTCTCAAAGGAGCCCCCATCAGTTTGCCCAGTTGTATATCATAGACAATGCGGATGCTCAGGCTACTGCCCGTTTTGCTGCTCTCGGTCAAGGCAACGTAGACTTGGACCGTCGCACTTTACAGGAGCTGCAGCAGATGCTTTTGGGGAATAATGGCTATGTTCAGCGCTTTGTACAGGCCATGGATTTGCCCTTCAAGACCTGGCTAAATATGAGATTGTCATCCGTGTTGATGGCAACGTTGACCGCCGCCGCTACAACGCCCCCACATCCAGCGAGGTGGCCGGCTTGATGCCTGGTGAGTGAATGGGGTGGTTGCATGGCTGTTTTTTGGTGCCCCATTTTGTGCTGTTTTTTATGGTGCTGGCCGTCCTAATTCCTACGTTCCTTGACAGTACGTTCCTTCCATCATCCAAGCAACTGTCCCGGCTGTGCTTGATTTGTCTGCCCTTTTGTGCATGCTCACAGCGATGGTGATAGCAATCCACGAGACATCAAGGTGCGGGCTAGGGGCGGGGGGTTATGGAGGATTAGTGATGCCCACTATGTTTATGACCCTCTGCATTTTGTCCTGTTCCACCCACACGGAGAGCCTGGCTAGCACCCAAATATTACTGGTGCTACCCCTGCGATTGTGGATGGGCTAAGCTCTGAGGACGAGCAACAGCAGCCATCTGAAGATGAGTAGCAGCCTAATGTAGAGCCGGTAGTGGACCCCGGGCGTGGTGGAGGTAGGGGCAGGGGCAGGGGTAGGGGCCGAGGTAGAGGAGCTGCCGTAGGGCGCATCGCTCGCAAGGTTACTACCAGGGAATACGCGGTTTATTTCATGCATGACCGCAACCCTCCCACCAACAACACGTTCATTTATGGCAAGAGGCTATATCAAGAGTGGGTGGTTGACCAATACTCCAAGGTTGAGGGGTAGCGACTAGGGTGGGTGCGCCTCAACCAGACCACCATGCGTGCTGACCAATATAAAGGAATCGTAGATGCCATGTAGCAAGACGGGGTTAACAGCACCAACTTTGGGCGCATGGTGGTCCTTCCAGCCACTTTTGTTGGTAGCCCCCGCCACATGAACCAGCTCTACTAGGATTCCATTGCCTTGGTTAGAAAGTTTGTTAAAACCTGACCTATTCATAACCATGACATGCAACCCAAATTGGCCAAAGATTCTGCATGAGTTGAGGCCTGGGGAAGAAGCCAATGACCGCCCTAACTTGACATCCAGGGTGTTCAACATGAAGCTCAATGCCCTCTTCAGAGACCTTTTGCAGAATGGTGTTTTGGGCACTACGGTGGCGAACATCCATGTGGTAGAATGGCAGAAGCGGGGCTTGCCGCACGGTCACATTTTGATCATTCTATGTAGCCAGAACAAGCCGCGTGACAACAGCGATTATGACCGGATCGTGTGTGCCGAGTTTCCAGACAAATCCACCCACCCCGAGCTTTACAACATTGTGACATTTCGCATGTTGCATGGGCCTTGTGGGGCCTTACATCCCTCATGTGCTTGCATGTCGAATGGGGCTTACAGCAAGGGTTATCCCAAGATTTTCTAGCCCCAAACTGAGGACTCCACCGACAGCTACCCAACCTACCGGTGACGAGACGACGGCAAGACCTTCACCCACCCCACGTAAGTGCAACTGTTGGAAATTTGGCAAGTGAATTGCTGTCCTGTGCACCTAACCATAAGTGTCTATGTCTGAGTCTGCCCTGGTGACTAACAACTTCTTGCTGCTGCCCCTTCCCCCTTGTAGCTCGGGCTTTGTCTTTGATAATTGTTGGGTCGTCCTGTACAACCCCTACCTAACCATGCGGTACCAGTGCCACATCAATGTTAAGGTCTGTAGCTCCATCACGACTGTGAAATACCTTTACAACTATGTTTACAAGGGTCACGACCGTGCTTTGGTAGTGGTGCAGCTGGAAGCTAGGGCTCTGCTGGTTACAGCGCCTCATGCGGCTGCAGGTGGGGCCGATGGGAACAATGTGCCTGCCGCCCGGGATGAAGTCCAAAATTACCTCGATGGGCGGTATGTCAGTGCTAGCAAAGCTTGCCATCGGCTTTTTGCCTTTGACTTGCACGACATGCACCCCAATGTTTTCCGCTTGGCTGTTCATCTGCCTAATGAGTAGACCACTTACTTTCCTAAGGGGACCACGGTTGGGGAAGCCATGATGCGCAACAACTCCACCACTTTGACTGGGTGGTGTGACTTCAACCGAAAGGCCAAATATGAATACGTGGCTGCAGCCACTTTGGCTCGCAACAGCAATGACCCTGCACCGCCACTACCTGCTGCATTGACCACACTGTACCCTGATTATCTCGAAATCGCTGTGTGGAGCAAATCCAAAAAGGCGTGGCACCTCCGGAAAAGGGCAACGGGGCGGCAGGGTGCAAGCCGAAACAATCATGTCACATTGGGAATTGTGGGGCGCATGTACTTTGTGTAACCCTTAGAGGGCGAGCGTTATTATCTACGAGTTTTACTTACCCACGTTGCAGGGGCCACATGCTTTGAGGACCTCAAAATTACCCACCGGCCTCACACGCCTTCCACAGTTGTGCACCCCACTTTTAAAGCTGCCTGCCTTGCACGTGACTTGTTACAAAATGATGCTGAATGGGACTAGTGCCTTTCAAAAGCTGTTGGCGTGCAACTACCCAGAAGCTTGCGGTAGCTTTTTGCTAGCCTACTGATTTTCAACAACGTCACCAATCCTGGGCGGCTGTGGGACATGCATAAGGGAGCCCTTACGAAGGATTTCCTACACCAAGCACACCAGGTGAGTGGCCAAAAGGCCTCCACAAAAGAAGTGTATATTGCAAGCCTCCCTTTCGTTGGGTTGTGATGGTATAAGTTGTGCTCTGCTGTCTTCTTTGAACTGTTGCATGGAAACTTCTCTATTAAATGGCCGATTGTTGGATTCAATGTACCAAAAAGCTGATCCTTTAGCATCATTTCGCACATTTCATTTAATGAGTTTTACCACATATTTCCTTGCCAGCTATAAGCATGAATAACTATGCCCTTCTGGATTATAACCCCCCCACCCCCGATTGCGTCGTGCAGGTAACACCCAACTGACAGCTAGACCAGGCCATCCTTGACCAGGGCTTGCGGGAAGTGGAGCAGCTACTGCAGGCCCAAGGGGGGAAAACCCTAGAGGATTTTGAGCTGCCTATCCCTGCACAATTGGCTGCCCTGGGGGATGCCATTGTATCCGAGGAGCGGGCCAGGTACAATGTGACGCGGCAAGCTCAGTAGCTTGCTCAAGATGTACCTTTGCTAAATCAGCACCAGCGCTCCATTTACGACAATGTCATTGACGCAGTCCACGACCCCATGCTGCTCGACAAAACCTTTTTTGTTGATGGGCTGGGAGGGGCTGGCAAGATTTTCCTCTACGAGTGCCTACTTAGTAGGGTGTGCTCTACTGGTGACATAACGTTGTCGATGGCATCTTCTGGCATTGCAGCCTTGCTTTTGGAGGGCAGCTGCACAGCTCACTCACGTTTCAAAATTCCCGTAGCAGGCCTTTGTGGCTCCTTTGCTTGCTATGTTCCCTTGAACAGTCCACAAGCGACCTTGATTCGGGCTGCACGCCTCATTATGTGGGATGAGGCACCCATGGCCCACAAGCATGTGTTTGAGGCTATGAACCGCACGCTCCAGCATGTTATGGGTGCTGTTGACCCTACCTTAAAGGACATGCTTTTTGGGGGTAAGGTTGTTGTCATGGGAGGTGATTTTAAATAGATATTGCCTGTGGTTCCTTGAGGCAAGAGAGGCCAGATTGTGGATGTCAGTTTCAAGAGGTCTGCAGTCCTTTGGCACCATGTTAAAGTGTGTCAGTTGCATGAAAACATGCGTGTCCAGAGGCTTTTGGCACAGGGCGGAGCCAACGCTACGACCGATGCCCAATAACAACAAGCTTAGGCAGACTACTTGCAACGCATTGGGGAGGGCACAAAACAAGTCTTTCCTGAGGTTGGGGAGGAGGCTGTTTTGATCCTAGAAGACATGTGTTGCTAGGGTGACACCATTGATAGCTTGGTGGATGAAGTTTACGACGACCTTGGCCGCTTCACAGATTTGCGCAGTCACGCAATGAGCACATCATTCAGAGGGCCATTTTAACTCCTCTGAACGAGGACGTTGACAACATCAACACCGCCATCATGAATCGGTTTGACCTCACCACACCTAACGGCACACCAGCATAGCGCCGCACGTACCACAACGTTGATTCTGTTGTGCAAGGCGAACAGAGAGGGGTTTACCCCATCGAGTTTCTAAACTCCCTCAACATGTCAGGGGTGCCACCCCACACTTTGACCGTGCAGGAAGGTTGCCCGGTGATTTTGTTGCGGAATATGCCAGGTGGCCTTGCAAATGGCATTCGCCTTATTGTGGTCAAGCTGATGCAGCACATAATTGATGTTGAGATTGCCATAGGACCGGACAAGGGCAGGCGCGTTTTCATTCCCCGCCTTAGCATCATTCCCTCTAACACGGAGAGGATGCCTTTTACTCTCTACCGGCGGCAGTTCTCGTTGCAGCCCGCATTTGCCATGACTATCAACAAGGCCCAAGGCCAGACACTGCAGATAGTGGGGGTGTACCTACCCAAGCTTGTTTTTTGCCACGGGCAGCTTTATGTGGCTTTCTCTCGGTGCGGCTCATGGTGGGGCGTCCGGGTGCTGGTCTGGGGTGGCAGCAAGGTGGCTCTGAATGGGGCCCCTACTAGGGTTTACACCAGTAATGTTGTCTACTGTGAGGTGCTGGAGTGATTCTTCTTGTGGGTATGGGGTTCTTTGGGGTCTCCTTTGAACTCTCAGTTTTTTTTCAGGGCTTGGGCTTTGGTTTCGTCCAAGGGGATGGGTTGGATTAGATTCACTACGTCTATCAATGTGTCTATCTGTCTGTAAAACCTGATCTCCCCAACAACATGATAGTTATTACCACTACTTTCTAGGGCAGTTAATTGTGGTAAATAATAAAAAAAAAGATTTTTTTACCTATCTGTCTGTAAAACTTGATCTTCCCAACAACATGACAGTTATTACTACTACTTTTTAAGGCAGTTAATTGTGGTAAATAATTTTAAAAAAAGAATTTTTTATCGTGGCATTTAAAGTTTTGTTTGACCTTGGTTACAGCAGTAATAATATAATGAAAGTAAATAAAGTAAATGAGTTGTTACGTAAGCAAAGGCAAGTAAATAATTACATAAATAAAAGGTAGTAAGTTAAAGCAAGTAAAAATAAAAGTGAAGTAAACTTAAGGTAATAAGTAGCTTAAGTAGCTCATGGGGTAATATGAGCCCTAGAAGACTTTTGCAACAGTCTTTTCAAGGGCTCACAAATTTACACGTCGATGTCACTAATAATTTATTACTGAGGGGCGAAAAAAAAAAAAAAGAAAAGCCTTGAGTGTGACGGTGGGCCAGAGGTGCCCAGCCCACCCGTGCTGGCCCACCGTCTGTGCCTTGCAGGCACGGGTTACCACAAATAAGAATAATGTGGTAAAAATAACTTGATAGGATGCTGACATCCAACACAAATTGCCTTGCCCTAATTCCCTTAATTCAGGGATCATGGCAACGGGTAGGCAAGTTTTATTACAAAACCTGATCCTAATTAAGCCTTTGTACCCTAGCGACGGAGCTTGGCCGTTTAGGGTTTCCGCAAGCGTGATCGTGCCTCGCTTTTGTTGTGTCTTCCATGCTCTTCCCTCATGCAAGTGTCTTGGGTTTCAGCGTTCTGTGCTCTTGACCTGACTGCCTGAATGCCTTTTGGAGAGAGGAACACAGAGAATAGAGTCGACAGACCGAGAACACACGGAGAGTCGAGACAACGAGAGGGTTGAGAGACAACGGGAGATATACATGTATACGAGAGAGATAGGGGAATTTGAGTTTTTTTTGAGGGGATTGTGGATGGTGCCTATGAGGAATGGAGGGGGAGGAGTGAGGTTGTTGGGGGTTTGATGACGGTATTTGTAGCGAGGAAGAGGAAGAAGACGATATGAGGATGAGAGCAAGCATACAGATGAAGAAGCAGTTGCAAGAGCTCGGGAGGGCTTTTTGTAGCTTCCCCTTTTGCGGAGAGGTTTGTGGTGGGGTAGGCGGAAAGCTCAGGCAATTCACGCAGATCGGTGAAAATCGATGGATGACTCTAACAACGCAGCAGCACATGCCACAGAGAAGTGGAAACCCTAACCCTAATGCTAGGATGGGTTTCTTGAGGGCTTTTTCCAGTCTTGAGGTGCAGCATGATGCAATAGGAAAATTTGATTTGCGATGTTTTGCTCCTTTGCCTGGTGATCACGAGCAACAGATCAGCAGCCGAAGCATCTTTGCAGTTTGCCGATACAAGGTCAGTGAGGGTTTGCGGACACATGCCTCGAAAGCGACAGCTTGGGAAGCAGAACCTGAGTTCACTGCTGATTGGGAAGCTCCCCAGAGCCAAGACAATAGTAGCCAAGGAAATCAGAAGTTAGTCATGATGGGGGAAGGGGATCCTGTGGATTGGAACCAGAAGAATATAAGACTCCGAGAATTTGACGCCCGGCAGCGCACTGCTGCAGGTGTACCAGCTCCTAAAGTCCAACCTGATGATGTTTACATTCCTGTCAAGGCTTTCTATGTATCAAGAAGGTCAGTCATGTATTTTTTTTACATTTCCCTTTTGCTCTTTAAATCCAGTGCTACCGTTCTTGGAGACTACCTGCCCATCCTTTGGTTGGTCTAAATGCAACTGGGAGGTTTTGGCTGATGGTGCTGGTCATGATTTGAGGGGTGCTCAGTATAGATTTGAAGAGGCTATCAGAGGAACCATTTTTGGAAATCACAAGCTCTCGCAACAATCTTATCATCCGCTTTCCCAACCGTCCCATGGGTGCACCTCCCACCACTAACAAACCTGTACATCTCTCTCTCTCTCTCTCTCTCTCTCGTATTTCCTCCCATACTGCATCTTCTAGGTTTGGGCCTGTTGCTCAATTTTCTTGATGAGTGCTTTGCCTCAACAAATAGGCAACAGATCGTGATAGGTAAAGCTGAGTAAAAACGGGGTGAAAACATGCAGGGATTGCTGGAACTAAGTCAGTGGCATGAGCGCTACATGGTTGCTTTTCAGTATGGGTCGATTGTATTCTTCAATTTTGGAGATGAGGAAGAAGAGGAAGCCTTATCTGCCATGCGCAAGTTCTGCACTGATGAATTTCGTGAGACAAGGAAAGATGGTATATTATGTTTGTGCTCCTCTAGAATAAAGACCTTTTGTGGCAACAATCCTCTCAAATAGTTGCAGTACTTGGAGATGGCATAGTAGTAGTCTGGTGCCATAGTTCACTGGTTGTGCAGGTTTTGGGTTGAGTGTCTACAGCTTGATGTTTGTTCACGTAGACCACACTTTTGGGTTTATTGAGGCAGATTATGGAGTGCTGGTGCGGCCAACCTTACCAGAATGGAGTGAGGGAGGACAGGACCAAATAACACTGCGGATGCTTGACACAGATAACATCAGGGTCATTTCCAGCATTCTTGGCCAAAGCATAGCACTTGACCATTATGCCAAAAGGGTCAGGACTTTATTCACTAAATGGATTATGCTATTCCTTTTTTGTACCATGTCTTATTTCCTCAGTCTCACTCACTGTTGTTAATATAGACGCCGGAAATTTTTTCAAGTAGCAGTTTTTTATAATAAGAAATAAGAGTGCAGACTTGTATCAGCCATACAAAGAATGAAACAGAGGCACAGTATATTTAAGGGTATGTGCCAATGATAATGACATCCTTCAAGTCTTTGGTGTTGGAAACTATTTGAAAGGAAGTGAAATGCATTGCAAAGAGATCCAAGGAATGAAGGCAGAGTTTTACAATGGAGAGGTGTGGTTTGCAGGTGGATGAAATGGTGAATACTTTTAGTGAGTTGAACCGTGGGATGGAGAAGACGGGCACATTTACTATGACACGTAAAAGTTTGTTCCAGCTAGTGGCTGCTGCCAACACCACTTTAGCAGATGTGATCCTTCGCTTAGGTCTTCTCGAAAGGTATATACCATCATTGTTCAGCTCATCACATCTGGGCCTCATTGCAAACTTCATGTGTTAGTGTTGCGCTCAGTTTTGATAGAGACATCAGCAGCAATCCAGACATCCAAATTGTACAATGCATTCATGTCTGATCAGCTTGAGTGCAAGATTGGATCTCTGTCAATCAAGAGATGTGAGCCAATGTGAGTTAATGTGCTGTGACTCAGTGCTGAGTATTTTCAATCACTGATAGGATCATGGTATATTGTGTCAGTATGATGGTAGGGCAGTATTGCAATGTCTACATTGAAACTGTGTTAGTGACTCCATGGACCACAAGTTGTGGGGTGAAATCTGAAGTTGATGTTTCATGATTTTGACCTGTTGTTTGGGGAACAACAGGTCTGATGCAGCCTGGAAAGATGCAAATTATGCTCAAATTTGGGAGTACCTTCGGGATGACTTTGAGCTTGATGAACGGTTTGAAAGTCTTGACTTCAAGCTTAACATCATTCAGGTTTGCCTACTTTTTCTTCCAACTTCAATGACGAGAAGCTTGAGAAGTGCTCCACAATCCGAGGAATGTCAAACAGGCCAAAGAATACAGTACATCAGTTGTATGCGATCTAGAAGTGTTTTCGTTGTAACTATGTTTAGACCTAACTCCCAGTGCCTAAGTGACTAGTCCAAAGTAGTTCTCTTACCATCAAGTCACACTTCTTTGCTGGCAAAAATGGGTTTTCAAATTGTCATGGAATTTCTTTCAAGGAAGCTTCTGAAACCCATTGCTGGATGTACATCTTAGATCTGTGCATACAGGTTTCAGGTCCATAATTTGGTCCAGCAACAAGACACAAGATGCATTATATGTACTCATATTTTGAAATGCTTGCGTTGGATGTGGGTTGGTGTACAGCACAATGTGCGATTTTTTTTGGAGATATTGCAGAACAGGAAATCAGACACCTTAGAGTGGATTATTATTCTTCTTATTACAGGGGAAATCTGTGTGTCTCTTTATGACATTCTCCACACAGCAGGAGCTATTTGAGCAGCTATCACAGGCTACTTTTTGACACCTTTCCCATACTTTCTATTAGCACCTGGGATACTCCAGATTTTGATCACTTTTACGGTTCAGCTATTTGGGCTGGGATTATATTGAAGCCATTAGTGAGGTTCAATGACAGAGAATAGTGTTTCTTAATTCTGGACATTTATACCAATAATTGGGGTGTTCCCACATTTATCTAGCACCCTGGACTCCCACAATTGAGATAAATTCCTATATAGGCAGCTTGGGCAGATGAACTCTTCCACCTGTCTTATGAGATGGACTGTCCCTCTATCAGATGTGAGAGATCAATCCATTATCATTTTGTAGTTTTGATTGCTTCAACAAAGCATGGTTAGGAAGGCATTCAGGGTACATGTGTGTAACCTCAACTCACCTTGAATTGTTCTGCACAAGTTAACAAGGAAGTGTATGTTAAGAAAAAACTTTTCACTAGGAAGTGTTCACTCATAGGAGTGTTGATTTCCAGTTCAAAGGAGATCAGATTGAAGAATAGATTCAGATCCATCCACAACCATTGAGCTGCCCAAACCCGAGGATGTTACTATTCCAGGTGGTATCAGTAGCAAGGTATCTGCATTCTCTTTGTTAGCTTTTTCATCTCTATTGTCTTCACCACAAAACAGCTAGTGTATTTGCAAAACAGCTAGTGCATTTGGTGTGATTGAATTTAGAAAAGTTTTTTTGTTGTCAAGTCACCAGGAAAAGATTGAGACTTGAGAAGTGTCAAATGTTCACATTGATTGCAAGAGGTGGAACTGCAGAGTCTAAGAAGAATACTAAAGCAGTAAGTCTGAAACCTCTGGTTAAAAGCAAAATGACAACAAGACTGTAGAACATTTTGTAGAGTAATGTCAGTTCATTTCCCACTTTGCCAACAAGTTCATCTATATTGGATTTGCATCAACCAGCTTGAGAAATATGATACAGCATGGGAGCCAGAAAGCATAACTCCTGAGATAATAATCACAGGCATATGCAGAACTTTCTCTACTACCCAGTCAGCTAGATTGATGCTTCTGCAGACAGACTACAAAAGAGAGGGGATTAGCTTCCTCTCTGGAGATGGTGCACATCATCGACAAGTTCCTCAATCATGAACTTCAAAAGTATCCGCTCAACATCTAGACCAACTTCAACAACTTCTTGGCTAAAATCTGTCCACTTGCCTCCTGCCACACTCATGTCTTGCTCAATCAAATTGTCCACCAAATCATCAGCCAGCTCCCTCCACTCACATAGCTTTCTGTAAACATCTGCCACTAATCTTGGACCAAAACTCCTTGGTCTTATGGATATTTGAACATTCATCCATGGTTCTACACAAGCACAGTATTCACAGTCAAATTGCAACACAAGCGCCTCATTCACGCTGTCAAACAGCAGCTTTCGGTTGCATCGACAGGAGGAGCCACCACTGCCTTGGTATTGGTGCTGGCCAGCTATGTCACTCCAATGCTTCTTCTTCTTGGACTCCATTCGAGTCTGTTCACTTAATTCATTGCTCCCAAATTCCAGTTTGTCAAACAACAAACAATCCAGTGCCACAGGAAGTTGAGGCAAAACCCAATTGCATGAGCTTCTTGTTGTTGCACCTTTATTCCTTTCCCAGCACCGGGAGGCTTCAAGAATCTCCCGCAAGTAGTCCTTTTCATAGTCTTGCGGAGTTTCCTGTTGTGGCACAGGAGTGCTGGTTGCTCCCTCTAACCTGATGTTTGAAATATCAATATTATAATACCGAGAAATTGTCAAAAGAGCTTGCTGGATATTCTCACCCTCAGTTCTTTGAGAAGTTCCCATCTTCGATTGCACAGCCTTCTCCTCTTCCTGTTGCCTTTTGTCCAGTACCTGGATTCCTGAAACCACTCCACAACAACTACTACTACTTGTGTCCTCCTGTAGCCCCCCTTCATCACGCTGTTGCTCAGTTTCTGCAGGTTTCAAAACATAACTACCTTGATTAGAAGTTGTTGATCATTTAGTCTCAGGCTTGACCCAACTTGTGATCAGGATTTGAAAGCCCCTACTGCACCACAAACTCTCAATGTCATGCTCACAATTCATTAAGATCAACATCCTACTTTTGTTTTAAATTTGTTACAATTGTTGTTTCCTGCTTCAGCATCTAACTGCAATCTCACTATGCCTGAATAACAGAGAACTATGTACAACATGCAATTCTTAAAGACTTTGTGATCAATTTTTGAGTTCTGCACATTTTCCTTGATGCACAACTCGGGGGCAAAAATTGTGATGGAGTTTACTGCTGACCTATAAGAAGACTTGTCTCAGGGGTAGTGGGAGAATCATCAAGGAAATGGGATTCAAGGACCGATACAGGGCTAGGCTGTCCACACTCGTCCACACTCGAGCTTAAACTAGCCAACTGACATTCTGCTGTGTTTAATATCTTGGTTGAAACTGGGCTGTTTTTGTTAAATTTCTGCAGAAGAATGGGGCTCACAGCATCCTCACTGCTCCATCCAGCATCCACGTGCATCATCTGCATCTGCACACTATCCAAAGCTAAATGAATCCAGGTTGAAACATTTCCATATTACAAACCATGAAATAACAAATAACACCATCTGTCACGTTGTAATGTTGTGATAGTTGGGTTTACGGTTAACCCTTAACCCTAAGAGAAAAAATTTCAATATGTGTATTTGACTGGGCAAGTCTGTGGTAACTAAGATCAAAGACAACAGGTACTGACTGGCCAGCAGCTGACAAACGAAAAAAACACATTGCAATGTCCTGGTAACCCTGCAAGCTGATTGCTTCAGTGGTTATGATTTCTTCTTCACCCAGATACTGCTTATAAGCTTAGCTTAGCTTTAGATGCAAAATAAGAAAAGATTTTGTAGTACAAAGTCTGATACCTCAAGACAGTGGGCAGGAGTGACACCGGTGTCACAATTCATGCGTGTACTGCAAGTGTCAAGGTCTGCTTCAACACCATGAGCTGTGTCACCTGCTGACAATTTTTTGTGCTCTTGTGGGTATTTGAGATTTGAGCTCTCTTCGGTGATGGCAGTGACTCTGACAGTAGGCTCCCTGTTGAAGAAGGGGCTGTTGGAGCCATCACTACCCATGATGAATAAATGTTCCAAGTCGGAATGAATCTCTCGCTCTGGGAAAAAGACGGTCTCATAATCAATTAATGGGCTACTCGGGAACAACCCAAGATGCTGCTCAGTCACAAATATATCAGGGCTTCTTCCAAACACAAACTTTTCTCCAGACTTACAATCACAGGATGCTTTTTCATGTCCTTGTGAATCAAATCTGAGGAACTGTTTCTCTGTCATGTCTGAAACACTCCCTTCCATTGGGAGCTCTGGAAATACCTCATCTATACTCCTTGCCCTCATGTTTGGGGAATGCTCAATTCTGTCAAACTTTCTGTTGGGCACTAATGCCAGGGAAGTTTCTTCCTTCTCACTGCTATGAGAAAGATTTTGACAACACACAACATTTGAGTCAATACTCGGCAGCATGTCAAGAGCTACCAAATGTGCTTCTGGTTGAAGCACTCCGGCTGCTTGTTCCCTCACTGCATCTCGCATACAATTTTGGGTGGCTCCATTCTGTTGCTGAACCCTACCTTCCTTTCTAGAGGTTGTTGAGAATGTTTTTCGGGCAGTGTGTTTTTGGGATCCAGTTTCTTCACAGGGTACAGCAGTTTGACGCCTGAGTATTGACCTCATGAACACATTTTCGGGTCTTTTCAGTACTAAGCCCTCACCCTTTTCTTGGCCCTCTTTCTTATCACTTGGCTTTGGCAGATTGAAGGGCCAGCTGTATCGAAGCAAGCTCCCACCACCACCCATCATTGTTGCTTTTGCAGCAGCAGCAGGGTCCACAACATTATCAGGGCATACCTGCTGAAAATCAGTTTGGGATCCAACCACTTTCTCTATTGGAAACACCCGATTCCCTGGTGATCCAGCATCTTTCTCTTGCTTTCCAGGTTTCACTTTGAACCCCCATAAAGAAGCATGATGACTGAACCCATCATTCGGAGGAGGAGGAGGCCTTCCACTCCCACTCAGCTTCTTGTTGACTACTACATGTGCAGATCTGAAACTGTCATTTGCAAAATCTGCTTTCCCCATACCTGAACTCATCAACCTTGTGACCTCCTCCTCAACCCAACTTTTGGTGGCTGCTGTTTCCTGCGACAATGATGTTGTTTCTGGATTTGGGTGGGAGCAGTCTTCGGTGGCAATGATCTCATCATGGTCTGCAAGTGAAAGCTCAGTTCTCAATGAAGTAGCAGCTGCAACTTCTGCCTGCGTTGCTTTATTACCAGCTTTTCTTCCTCCATGATGGACGACCATGATGAGATCTGATGCCTCAGACTTTGACCGGGAGTGATTGTTAGATCCCCTCTTGGCAAAAACAGTGCTACTTTTGGGGGTTTTCACACCACCCAACTCAGTTTTGAACCTGCGAATAGAAGCTTCATGGGTGCCCAGTACATGTTTTGCAGAGCTTGCAGTGGTTGTTTCACTCCTCACACCTGCTGAAGCTTGGTTCAAAGGTTTTCGCACAAGAGGAGGACGAGGAGAAGGCAACACAGCAGCTTCTTCTGCATGGGCTGCCAATGCGGTCTGAAAGCGCCATTTGCTAGCCTGCTCTTCCTTCTGTGAGATCAAATCATGGTAAGAGACAGCAGAGCCACGGATCCTTCTCAATGGCTTCACACTCCCAGGCTCACTGTTGCGGCCACTTATCTCACCCACATCTTGTTCTTCTTTCCCATTCCAGCTGCGAGCCATGGATTCAGTCCTTGAAATCTTACTTGAGGAGGAGGAGGAATACAATCCACTCCCACCTCGCCAATGGCTGAAACTTCCACCACCTTGTCTTTCAGAATTCATTGACAACCCACTCTCACTTTGTGTATATCGGCAGCTCTGAGCTGGTGAGGTGAGAAGGCGAGAAGAACTGGAGTGCATACTGGGCTCTAGAATCTTAGCAGCAGCAGCTTCAAGCAATTTGGCTGTGCGCTTGCTACTGCTTCCAAAGCTTGATGATGATGATGGGGACAACCGCATCGATGAAGAGCTCACTAGTTGGTTATGTGCCTTGGAGGGGAGCAATACAGGTTCACATTGGGTGAGGTGGGAGAGAAAAGTCTGCTTTGAAGTTGCTCCAACCTGGGACTTTCGGTGTGATGGTGGTTTCGGGAGCTTTGGATCAACATACAGTCCACCACTGTATTGAGCTCGGGCAACAGCTGAAGCTTTCTTCCTTGGAGATTCTGCCTCCTGCTTCTGGTCTGTGAGTTTCTTGGAGAACCTAGGAAGCTTTTCCTTGAGCAGATGATTCCTTGGCTTTCGAAAGCCTTCATGCCATAGAAGCTCTTGCAGCAACACTGGAGATGGGGACAGAGGCTCAGTTCCATGAAGAAGCCCTTCAGAAGAAACTTCTTCTTCTGCATCAAGGGTCATGAGAGCTGCAGCTGCGGATGCTTTGGGAAGAGATTCAAGCCCCATCAGACGAGCCACAACTCCAGGCACACGCTTGTTGGGATCTTCACTTGACTTGCTAGACTCTGGACTACCACTGCAAGTGCTGCTGCTATTCACTGGCAAAGCTCTCATCATGACCTCTCTTTTGCTGTCGTCATTCTGCTGCAGTGGAAACAAAAAACCATCTCACATCCATCAGCAAAACTCCTCAAAACAGGAGAAGAGAAAAACACTATTGTGCAAAGAGTTTGACAAGATTTTTGCAAAGTTTTGCAGAGTTTAGTAGAGTTTTGTACCATTGAGTGCTGCAGCTTTGCATTGCTCTCCTTGAAGCTTCTTTCTCTTCTCACATAATGCTCTTCTTCAAGTCTATCTGTTTTCACAAACAAACAAACAAACAAAAACACTGACAACAAAATGAAGCTTTTCTTATGTTCACCATCATCAGAAGCACAAACAGATTAGGAAGCAATACCCCAAAGCAAAATTCCAGCATCGCCAACAACAAAGAGATGAACTTGGGATTGATTCTCTTTTTAGCTTGGCAGCTAGGTACCCAAAAGCTTCAAAGTACAAATGTGCTGCTGCTGCTCCCAGAGGTTCCAAACGGCAGTTTCCAAACATGGGTTGGAGACTTGGGAGTTTGCACAAGGGAGGAAGACAGACAGACATCGTAGAGAAAGAGAAACAGCAGCAGCAGAAGATGGGAAGAAGTTGGGTATGAAGAGAGCGAGCTACCTGCAGGAAGACGTTTGGTGGTGAAGATCTTCTTGCCAGGATTCCAGTCGAACATGTGGAAGAACGTACCCACGCAACCACCCACTCTGGGCGACTGCGCACTCACATGGTTCAAGGAAGGAGTTCTGTTAAGCTCCGCCAATTCGTTCATGCCCATGATCATGTATGTATTTATATACAGCGCTCTCTCTCACCTCTCACTACTGATGCTTTGCTGCAAACGGGGTTCTGAATCCACCGCTTGCCTTCTGCTTCCGACAACAATAGCTTGCTCCTGGAGATGGAAAGCCAGCTGCTACGCCATGAATAATCTCTCAAAACTCTTCTTCTCCTGCACAATACTTCTTCATTTCCAAAAGCTCTTGTTGTCGCAGTTGATAATCTCTCTTGATTCAGGAACAAAGCTTTAGAATTGGAATTCTCGATAGCTCTGAACAGAGTTTCTTCTTCACAAACATCAGAAACCACCCAGCACGACGAAGACCTCCGCCGCGTCCAATTTGCTTTAAACTCCACAGCTTTTGCACTCGTTCTTCTTTTCTATGAGCTCCAAAGAACAAAACCCAAAACAGTTTCAGAGGAGGAGGAGCTTTGGATGAAGCTACTAGCTAATTGTGAAGTTTTTTTGGGTGCATTTTGTGTTGCTGTTGTCAACAACTGTCTACGCAACAAGATTCGTAAATCTTCTTGTGCGAAGCTTCAGATACCAGTTCTTCCACCACCAGAACCCACAGTTTCACTCTCGCTCACTCGCCCTAATGTTGTTCAAGCAGACGCAGCAGCTCTCAATAAGAAACTGGAAACAACAAGAGTTCTAATCACTCCAAGAAGGAAGGAAGGAAGCGACAGTCTAGAGGAGTTGTGTCTTCTGAAGAGGAGAGGGGAAGAGCAACAAAACACACACAGAGACAGAGCTCCTGAGGCAGTCAATGCCCACAACAGTGACAGTTGATGACAAGATTTTACTGCAACACAAATGAACACTCCGCTTCTGCAGTTGCACAAACCAGATGAAATGGTCCTAGTGTTCTCTGCAAGCTACTACAGGCGCTGCTGCTGCTGCTGCTGCTGCTGCTGCTGTTGCTCCAGCAACAACAACAGCTTCAGATTCATCACTCCTACTTCCAAACCCGAAAATACATTACTCATGAAACCAGCACATCGCCTCCAAAACCGTCGCACACAGAAATGTCGAGAAGACACAGCGAGACAGCAAAAGAAGAAGAGAGGGAACTAACGCGCGCGCGCGCGTTTGAAGACTCGACGGCGGCGACCAACCAAGGAGCAAACGGAGGAAGCCCAAGTCTTCCTCCTATATCCTCCGGGTACTAACCCAGTGCGGGCCGGCTGGTGCGTTTCGACCCGGTTATCACTCCGGCGGTCCACTCCGGTTAGGAACACCCTACCGTCCGGTTCTTTATTTTTGGGTTTAGGGTTGCATTTTCAAAAATCTAATAACTTACTTGGGTGACCCAATTATCCTCCAAGTAGGTAGGTTAATCAATCTTTAAAAATTATTTTTAAAAACAGAAAAAAATAAAAATCATTTTTATAAAAAAAAACCTTATAACTGACGGGTAACCGCCGACAGGATAACAGGTGAATATCAATCGATTATTTGATAACCTACCCTTCTGTGTAATCGACAATTTATTACCCAATAAATTTGGGTAATAAATTGTTTAATAAATTTGGGTCAGGGATGGGTTGTGTGTGGTTTGGGGTCTACCCACCCACCCACCTGCCTAGAGCAGTGGTGTTGTTGTGCGGATATGTGAATGTATGAAGAACCTCCGGTTCCCAGTTTTTTTGAAAACCGTGTCTGAGATTCAGAGACCCCCTTGGGCTCTGGTTCTTTGGAAAAGGAAAATCGAGGAAACGGTGGTCTGTGCGCTTTATTTCAAAAAAAAATTCAAAGAACCGCCTGTCCCGGTTCTTTCCCAGAAAGCTGTCAACCCCTGAAACATCAGGACTGACCCATTTGGTCTGGCTTGGCTTTTGGTCTTTTTCCAATGTTACAGGGGTTGAGAACCGGAGGTTCTAAAATTGGGCCGTAAAAACTCATGGGCTTTTACTATGGGCGGTTATTTGATTGTCTCAGTGTTTTTGAGGAGCTTTGATTATGTATCAAAATCGGTGCCGGCAATTCCTGTTGTCTCTAATAACTGCCCGGGAAATAGAAACTGCACAAGCCCCACTTCCCCCGGTTCTGAGTATCAGGGTGGTTTCTCATGTTCATAACCGTGAGTCTCCAAAAATCAAAGGGACCACCCCCAATAGTTGTGACCACGGTTCTTTCACATCCCCTTTATAAAGTCCAATAACTGCCCAGAAACCCGTCGGTTCTTTTGTGAAAGCCGAGAGGTCTCTGAGGGGTGGTGGTTCAACCCAAAACGTGAGAACCGTCCTACACGGGTCATCACACGAATCCATGGATATCACATGGATATCACTTAACTTTTTTGTCAGTTAATTATCAAATAGACAAAATCAAGAGTTCACATCCAGTTCGTGTAAAATCATCCATCCATGTTGACCTAGCCAACAATGATCATGTCAGTGGTTTGAAACTATTACATAAGTGTTTGTAATAGACAAAATCAAGAGTTCACATCCAAAATCATGTAAACTCATCCATCCATGTTGACCTAGCCAACAATGATCATGTCAGTGGTTTGAAACTATTACATGAGTGTTTGTAAGAGACAAAATCAAGAGTTCACATCCAAAATCATGTGAAATCATCCATCCATGTTGACCTAGCCAACAATGATCATGTCAGTGGTTTGAAACAAACACTATTACAATCAAGAGTTCACATCCAAGTCATGTAAAATCATCCATCCATGTTGACCTAGCCAATTCAGGTGATGAAACAAACATTACATATCACCCATCAATATTTCATCAACATATGATCAATGTCATTCATCCTTTTGTTTTGTTCAGATCTAGACATAGGGGGGACTCTTTGGGGTCAGAGATATTTGGTTTTTGACACATGGGTTAGGGTTTAGGGTTTAGGGTTGAGGTTCTCATGGTAGTACGTAGTAGGTGCACTTGTTTTAGCCAAAATATTTGAGTGGTTTTATTGGCCACATTCAAAGGCCACTTTGAATGTCAAAAGGGGGGGAAGAGGGGGGAAGGGTTACCTTGAGGTGTGAACATAAATCACCTTCAAACTCCACTTTTACAGGTTTTTATTAATCCCCCAATGGGCTTTTTAAAATATTATTTTACAATATCTTGACTTCAGAAAATTCATGAGCAAATTGCTTATTACCATAGTTAGGTATTGGCAAGAGTTGTAATATTTTAATAAAATTGACACACAAAAGTTTCAATGGTTAAAATACAATGCATGATACCCTAGTACTCAACTTACTTCATTAATAGGTGAAAACATGAAGACCTCATGAGCGTGTACATTTCTTCTTACATACCTAAACCCTAAACCCCCCACAACACAAAAGAAAAATAGGAATAGGTAATCAATCCTTCATTTGAAGATCACATGAGGGACGACACAATGGGCATTGGGAATTGTTTTGTGATTCTTATTGTCTCTTTCCTTTCATTATGCCAACAACAAATGTACACTTTGTTCATAAAATCATGGATGACTTGGGAAGAAAGATGTACCAACCAAGTCGATGTTCTAAGCAAGAAAATGAGTAACTTCAGGTTATACCCAAATGCATCAATAGCAAAGCACACATGATGGGCTTAGTTCGTTTTTTGAACAAAGGGATTCTACATGTGAAAAGAGTTTTTTTTTCCTCTTCCCAAGAAAGTGAAGTATGGTACTTTTGCTTCTATTGAATTTAGTACCAAAATAGTGCAAAACATGAAAGTAGCTGAGTTAGATGCCCTATTCAAAATTTCAAATTCCAAAGGGCTAGTGAACTAGTGTACTCACTCCATCACCTTGTGTACCCAAGTTGTAAGAAGAACACACATGTACAAACATAACAACAAAAATTGCATGAAAGAAAGGTTTCTATGTTCAAAATACTCCAATCAAGATCAGTACTTCCAAACCTACACAACCAAATTGCAAAGACATGCATCCACAACTCCAAAAACAGCTTTGCATGCTATGCTCTCTTATAACTCCAAATTTTACTCCCATCAAAAGGACTATTAGGTACCCACACAACCAGTTGTTTGTGCTCTGAAGGTGTGTTCACATTTGGTGTTAGGGACTCTAGTGTTGAGTCCCTTAACACCGTACTAGTCATTTAAGACTTAAACTTACTTATTGTGAAGATCTTATGTTAAACTTACATTCATTTAACATTCATTCAGCTATCGCCCATTTAAACATCGGGTGCCACCTAGGATGCCACCTAGATTTTCATTTAACATTGATTTAACATTGTGTGTGAATGCACCATGATAATAATAAGTTCCCAAACTTAGTAACTTGCACAGAGCCTTTTGTGTATATGGTTGAGCCTTTACCATTCTAGCAGTAAATTACATTATTTTCAATAAATGTTATTTTTTCTCAAAATCAATTGCTCACAATGCTGAAGCTCTATAAATTTGTTTGACATTGCTATTGCTCTAAAGCTTGGTGGTGCAGTTTATTATTAAATAAATTATTTGGCAGTTTTTTTCAACCTCAGCTTAGGAATTTCAAGGAATTTTTATTTTTATTGCCAAATTCAAAATAATAATGAATAAATATTTGTCAAGAAGATGCTGGAATGGTAAAGGTACTACAGTAGTCAGGCAATAATGGGTGGTGTATGATCACAACACTATGTGTCAACAATGTTTTTATTTTTTAGCAATTTTTAGTATTTTTCAGGCAGAAAATATAATTTTGACACATACTAACTAAGTATTCTTGTGGGAAAAAAATGGCCCTAATTTCTCAAATTTCTACAACACGTTCTAGCAAATAGCCAAAATACAGAAGGACTCTTAATTTTTTCTAGTTGCATATCTATTTTGATAAATCTTCTTGTGGATGATCACCAATTTGGTTATGTCACAAAATTGAAACAAAGAAAGGGGAAAAAAAAAAGAGGAAACAAAATAAACCCCTACTATGTGACTCAAAGCAACCATATGGTCCAATTGCAATAGAAGGTAGTGAAATGTTAGTCTCAATAAAATGGCATGGACTGCAAACTTTGGATGAATGCAACACCATAGTGGTGTGGAATGGGGTTCCACTCTTGTAAATTTGTATAGCATATTGTGGGTGTCAAAAGCCCCCTCAAAAATATATATATATATCATCATGTGTATTGTTTATGTTTAAAGTGTTTACACTCATGACCCCCTATTTGGGTCTCTACAAATGTTTACCACATCAAACATAATAGAGTGCTAATTATTTTCCCATCCTCACCCATAAAAATGAAATATCTATCTATGAAGGTAGGTCGTTTATTTGTTTTGTTCATCTCAAAGCATGGCACTCTTAGTTGTGCTCTTGCAACCATTGGAAAGCCCCAATGAATAGGGGTGCACCAAGGTGGTTTGCTAGTGTTTAGACTTGTAATGCAAAAGTTTTTGAATATTGAACAATTTGTGAAAAAAAATTCAACAAAATCAAACTAAATATTTTAAGAAAATTGGGGCAAGCTTTTAGTATTATTGGAAATCCCTTGACAAGTGGGACTTCTTGGAGGTGACTTTTTTAATTTTTAGACCTAAGGTAGAAAATATATTGAATTTTGATTAACTAACTTAGGTCATTAGAAATTAATTTTAAAAATTTAAAAACTTTTTCACAATTGAGCCTTATAATCAAAGTTCTATTCACACTTGGACCAATGGGACACATCACATTAGTTTGAGTAAGAGACCATTTAATTGTCACTTCATAGGCCATTCATTGTTTTGAACTAATCAAAAGAAGTCATTTTCTCTTACTAGCCCTTTTGGAATTCCCTACAATTTATATTTCATCCAAAATATTAAAGATAATTACAAATTTTTGAAAAGATAAGATGTTCACCCCATGTTCATTGAAAACATAGGGTGCAATGTAAGATTCAAAGCAAATAAGTGATGAAGGAAAAGAAACTTGGGGTGAAACTCAAAAATGCATCAATTTTGATGCATTTCCAATTGTCACCTTGAATATGGGTGTTTCAACTTTCTTGGTGTTGAAGCTAATTACATATCTTTGCATGTGAGTGTCCAAAGTTTATTAAAACCCTTGATAATTTTGAAATTTTTAATGTGGATGCAAACCATGTGACTTTCATGTCCTATCATTATTTTGTGCATTAACAAGTTTGGAGAAATGGGAGGTCAAAAAGCTTGAAGAGGTGGGAGGTCAAATAGCTTGGAGAGGTGAGTTTGGATGGAACCGATCTATATTGAGAGACAAAAGCAATCAAATAAAGGTGAGAGCACAAAGAAAAAGAGGTGAAAGTGAAATTCCATTTGTTTATAGATTTATAAAGTTTGGAAAATCACCAAGTTGGAGTTGAAAGGGTTGTTGAATAATGATTTTGTTGAGTTCAACAAATCAAAGGTTGCACAAAAAAAGCTTAATGGGTTGGAATTGGCATGAATAGAGATTTTGCACAAGTTTTTTTCAAATATCTCAAGTTTGTGTATGTGAGGAATATATCCTAATTCTTTTTAAACTATGGTCAATATAGCCACCTTTAAAAATGAAGACATGAAAATGAAAACATCTTACATGACTATCTTCAAGATTTCATAATCTCGAAGGCTTGTTTTTTTGTTGGTGGTCGATTTCCCTCTTAGGCTGCAAGTTTTGTGAGCTTGTTCAAACCCTAATAGCTAGTTGGTTAGCTCATTCCTACAAAAAAAAGAAGCTCTCAAACCTCCCCATAGAAAAATATTGTTCACCCTTCTTTCACAATTTGTATGCTACCACAACCTTAACCTATAATTGAACATTCAACCCAATTACAACTCATTGCCCCCTTCCACAAACATGATTGAAGTTTCACAAAATTTTCCTTATTTGCCCAATATCCCTTCCATGTTCTAGTTACTCTAATGAATCAACAAGGCATGACACGCAACCTCAATTTTTTTCAATTTCTTTTTAATTGAGAATACATCTTGGAATGCATTATAGACAGTGAAATTTGACCATCAATCTTATTTGGCATCATTTGTAAGGAATGGAATTAAAAGGTAGTCTCTTCAAGGTCACTTTGAATTTGAACTTGAATGTTTGGTATTGTTCATGCATTATGTTGACCTAAACACATTAAAAATTGATGATTTTGACTTTGAATCTTCTAAATGGCTAGTTATGGGCTTCAAAATCCCAAGGTAAAATAATGCAAGTTGCAAACGTGTAATATCATTTTTTTTCTTCTAATGCAGGAATCCAAAAAACCACTTGTGATCTCGTAAATTTGCATTATCATTTATTTTTCTTCACCTATGTGAATAAAAACGTCATTCGTAGGCTCACAAGTGTGTAATATCATTTCATTTCTTTTCATGTGTGAATTGAAAAAACCACTTACAAGCTCGTAAGTGTGCAATATCATTTCTTTTCTTCTCCCATGTGAATGAGAAAAAACCACTTCCCAACCACTTACTAACTCATAAGTGTGCAATATCATTTTTTTCTTCAATTATATGAATTTAAAAAAACCACTTGTGGGCTCACAAGGGTGCAATATCATTTTGTCTCTTTAACTATGTGAATAAAAAAACCCATTTGTGAACTCACAAGTGTGCAATATTGTTTCTTTTCTTCTTAAGTTATCATTTTTATTGGATTGAAATTTTCAGTCATTTGTAAATTTTTTTCATCAAATAAAAAATTGGATATTTCCAAGTTTACCTCAAGACATACACACGCAAACCTAAAAATGAATTTTCCTCCAACGCAAAGGTTGAAAGCACAAAGATCCTTATTTCCCAAATTTTGTTGAATAATAGCACAAGCAACCCAAGAAAGTAGCTGAAATTACCAAATCCTGTTGTCATTAATCTATCATGCTTGTTTGTATGCCATGTCCACCATTTTGAATACCTTCATCAACCACAAGCTCTCAAATTTCATTAATTTTTGAGTCCCAACACAAAATACCAAATAAAATGTAACTTGCAATTGCAATTTTAAATTTGTATACCAACAAAATTATTAGAAACACAACATCACCATTTTACAAAAAATTACAACTCGTATGAAATCCCAAGCTAAAATCCTAATACCTACACATTAAAATTAAAATTTTAAAAGTGTTGTTGTTGAACATTATATTTCAATGTTTCGCCACCTCTTGGCAATGCACACACAAAGGAGGTATGAAGGTGGTGAAAAACTTAATGTGATGACAACAATGATGGTGAAAGTTTGTTGATATTGTATGAAAGACATGTGAATTAAGGTTTTTTGTTTGTTGCATGGTGACGATCCTACCCTTTGGCAACAATAACATTAAACAAAAACTTAATATCAAGTTTGTGATTCAAGCCTCAAGCATTCTATAGTTCCAAATTCCAACAATACTTTATTATGATCAAGGCTAAAGGTGGCAACATGAACAACTATTAAAGCAAGAAGAGGTGGTGGCATCATTGCAAAGATTTGAGGCAAAGTAATGACATTAATTTTTTCAAAAGGAAGCTCCAACGAGACATGGTGAAGGAACCTATGTGAAAAGGGGATGGCAGTCTATTTGCACTTGCAACAAAACAATTTGAGAATGGGAAGAAGAACTTCTAGTGGCAAGCCACTTCCCTCTTGATCCAAAGTGTGGCAAACCCTAACCTCAATGGTTAGGATCTTGGTGATTTAATGGTTGATTTTTTTTTTGGTGCAAGGTTTGTTGTGGGGCAACTTTCTAAGTGGCACACTAGCAAAATTTTGCCCAAGAAAAAAGTTGCACTAAATACCTTTGGATTTGCTTATGATGTAAGTGGTAGTTTATAAGACCTTGGTCTTTTGAAAAGTTATAGATTTTTGTGTCTTTCTTTAAATTAAGCTAATATAATTTTAACATGATGAATTCAACACATGGAAAATATTTTCTTGCATTCCAAAATTCAAATTTAATTTAATGTGTGTGGGTGTGTGTGTGTGTGTGTTTTTGGGTTAATTTTGTGATGTAGATGAAATGGAAATCCTCCATGAAACAATTTAAATAGATTTGGCAATTAATGAAATATGAAAATAAAAGCAATTTAGCATCTTTCTATATTCTAGTTTAGGTAATAGGAGCTTAGGATAAGATTTGGTGATTTTTTTTAAAAATATATATTTTTAGATTGGCAACTAAAACCCAAAAACACTAACTTTTTCCTAACTTATGAGAAACAAATATCATTCAATAAAAATCCACCCAAAAAAATGCAATTTGACATCCAATTTGAACATCAAATTTATAACATAGAATCCATTTCAATATATTCTCAACTTTGGTAAACATTCAAATCCCAAAATAACATATATAATTCCCAACACGATGCATGCAAAAAATCACTTGCCCATAGATGGATTCACTTTCAATTTCTAACCCCATATCTTTAATATGAGGGATTACAAATCTTCCACTATCATTGTCAATTACAATTCCCACACGATTTTGACAACATTTAGGTTAAATCATTATGGAAAAAATGACACTAAAAAGCAAGTAACTCAAATGAACAATGAAAATCACAAAAGGAAATGACACTTAAATCTCTCATAAACTTCATCAAAACACGCCCACTTAAAATCATTGTGTTCACAATTGTCCACAAAATAATAATTTTGAATGCCATGAACATTGTCTATTTGATTCAACATCACTTTCACAAGACACCACATACACCACATTAATAGACACATATACAATGAGGTTCACATTCTTCGATTAGTCGTACACAAAATCATTGCACCCAACTAAAGTAACTATCCCACACATTCAACCCATGAGAGTTTCAAACATGTCTTCTTATCCAATTTCTTTATCCTTTCCCTTCCTTCAATCCTTGATCTTTCAAATCTTGTACGGTCCATGTCAATCATTTTTTTGCAAATTCTTACAAATTAATGGAAGCTATGTAATTCCACACCTAAATATTCTTATATTTCTACCACTTCTACATCCTCCCAATAGAAGATATATCATTTTTCATTGCTCCAACAAGTTTCTTAAAAATGTGTTCATGGAATCCATATTGAAACTTGGTTCTATTAGAATGACAATATTTTCTACCATTTAATGAAAATCATAAAAACTTTGCTATATTTCAATTTTTGATGAAATTTTTATTTAAAAATATTTCTTGTTGAATTTCCATTTTCTAGTGACATCAAGGTTTACAATTGAATCCAAGTACATCCTTATAAGCACATGGATACAATGTAATATTATGGATGAATTCCCAATATTTTGCAATATTATGGATTCATTCCATTATTTTCAAAGTTGTACATGCACAATATGCAAGGAACAAAAGAAAATATCTCATAATTGCACTCTATCTTAACCAACCCAAAATTTCGTTGATGCCCATTCAAAAGCATTGCTGAGTGATGGATATTTTTTATGTTTAATTGTGTCAAAGGATAGACAAACTCTTGTAGCTAAAGACCCAATGACAAGACAAAGATTCAAGGATAACATTTTTATGGACTTAGCAAAATTAAGGACTTAACAATGAATGAAAATCATAATATTTTATTAACGAAACAAGACATGATAAAAAAGAGTTAGTTTTTAAATGGAAAATGAGTGCACATGTCATAACTTACGTTGGTGAGATAAAAGGGTGATGCTAATGGGACTTATGCTTATATTATATTATAAAATCTTTTGAAAAATTCCATTTGTTTTAAAAAAATTCAAAGCTTCAGTCAATCAAACATTTTAAAGAAATCCACCAATCAAGTCTCCTAAAACCTTTAAAGCATAATTCCTCCATTTTATCTTTTTTTATTATTATTAATACTTATAGTCCATAACAAGTTATTTGTATTATGTGATATTATTTAAACTCACATCACAAATCACAGCCAACCAAGTGTTAGGGTATTTAAATCACAGTAAAAAGGTCATTGAGAACTGCAACTGAGAACCGCCGGGTACCAGCTTCCATTTCTGATAACTGATGAAACACTGGAGTTTACCTTCTACGGGTAAGTAAAGGGGCACAGTGAACCAGCACCCACGAGCGCACCATCCACTGGATGTCCGTTATTACGCACTTGTGGATGAACCTCATTCAACTGAGTTAATATTGGCTTTCACCTTGGTAACTAATTTGGTAAGAAATAGGTCTCATATATATAGGTAGATAGGTAGGAAAATAGGGCAACTACCAGGTAAGTAGATGGTTTATACATAGGTAAGGGCTGTTTTTACTACCTACCTTCTAACAACCTGCTTGTGAGTTGTTAGTGGGTAGGTAGGTAGGTAGGTAGTTTTTTAAAAAAAAGCAACTGAGCTAACTTACCATGGTTAGCTAGGGAGCTGGAACCCAACAGAATACTGTTTCCTGACCGCTTAACATCCATCCATTTTCATTCTAGTTGGAAAAAAAATCATCCAAGAGGACATTAATGTACCTCTGAAAATTCTTGGAGGGAGTTTTATATTATTGAGTGATTGATTCAAGTGTGTCTTGTAAGTTGTGCTCCAAAGATAATTAGGAGCCTGGGCGCACTTTGGGGGGTTTTGATTTCATTTCATTTCAATTTTTTAAAATTTTCATAATTACATGAAAATTCTAATGCATTTAATTTGGAATTTTAAAGACATGACAAATTGATTTTAAATATTCATTTCCAAAAATTTAGTGGAAAGCAGGGGGATGATTCATTCCAGTGGGAACTAAATAAATGCCTTAGAATTTTTTTATTATTATTATTTTTAAAAACAATTATGGCTCTGAAGCTTTTATCACAGGTATTTTGATTTGATAAAAAGATGACCCACCCTTTTTAGAATTTCATCATATATGTCCTCAACTTCTTACCTTTTGTTACATTGTGTTTATGGAGCCAATTTGGTGGTTGGCTAGTCATCTACAAGTTGGGTTTGTTTCTTTGGAAATGATGAGGATTTTCGAAATTTGAATGAACAAAAATTGATGACAATTCATTGAATTGTTTGGATCATTCTCTTTGTCGTAGCCAAACTGATGAGCCCCATTGAGCCCATTGGTTACGGATTCTCAACTACTTGCAATCAATCTCACAAGCAGTACCCATTCACCCATTTACATATATATATGTTGTATATGTAAAAGCTGGATAGCTTTCAAGTGAGGAATTCTCTATATCGGATTGCATCTCTGGTCCTACAATTTTTTGTGTGTATTGTGTAGAAAGCATCTCCAGAGATTTCCTTATCCCAATTTATTTTTTTGGGTCGTTTGTTCAACCCCAAAAAAAAAATAGAAAATTTCAGGAAATTTTTAAAGAATAAATGCAACTTTTTTTTTCCTTTTTTTTGAAAATTACAGCAAAATTTCAATATCACAAATTTGAATAAAATCTGTGATCTCCACCCACATCCCTATTTGGGCTCCTATGAGTGTTTTACCACATCCAGCGTCAATTACCCCCACCCCCCCTCCCCCACAATCACCATGCAAAAATATGACTTAGCAACCATCACAAGAAGACTTAGCCAAATTCGGCTATATATCACAGAGGAGAGTAGAAAAAAATTTAAGATTCCTGGCTTAGTTTGGCAAATTGCTGGAACCTATATAGTCTTTAATGGCAAATTCAGACATTTTTTCCTTGAAATATCCTTGTCTTGAGCCTTTATTTTCTAGATGCTCTAAACACAATTGTGATGACATCACAACAAAGGGTTCTACAGAAAATGTGTGATATAAAAAACTTGAAGAAATTTTCCCGAAAAGTTTGAAAAATTAGTCAAATTCACACTAGGTAAAAACAAGTTCCAAAAATTCCCAATTTTTTGTTGAAGAAACGAAAAAATTTGTCAAAAAGAAGAGTCATGGATCCCAACATTGAATTGGTGTTAGAATCTAAACCAGCAATTGCAATTGGCGCTTAGTTGAAATGAGAATGTTCACGTCTTCTTTTTTAAAATAGAAAGTGTGAAGCAATTTTTAAATTTTTCCCTTCAATTTTTTGATTTCACAAAAAGTGGCAAACATGTTTGAAAAAAAAAAAATCAGAGAATTTACATTGTCAAGACACATTTTCCAAGTTTTTCTCACCAGATAGGCTTCAAGTGAAGGCAATTGCTTTTCCATGTATCCTAGCCTCAAGTTTTTTCAGGCACATTACATTGATTATGGGGCAGTTGTGGGCGCAAAGTGTTAACTGAGTAATTTAAAACCTTGAGTTTGCATTGTTTAAGAAAAAGGGTTGCCAAACATTTTAAAGTGACAAAAACATTCCATATATTAGAGTTATCTGTAAAGTAAGGAAAACACAGCACTAGAACCTGAGTTTGTGTATGTCATACACAGAGTGAGATTTTTAAAAAACCTGCAACAAAAATACATTAGCATTCAAGGGGCTTGGGGGGGGCTTGGGGGGGGGGGGAGCCGCAAGAAAACCTTAAATTTTTTTGAAATAACAGGGTTTTCACCCTTCCT
>Ga0116227_10004598_pt1 | contig 29842 bp, 28 predicted proteins | sample S1TSphgellanicum_FD_89693 | JGI IMG/M metagenome (GOLD analysis project Ga0116227, IMG submission 89693) | Host-associated microbial communities from peat moss isolated from Minnesota, USA - S1T2_Fb - Sphagnum magellanicum MG | ecosystem: Host-associated > Plants > Peat moss > Unclassified... | reverse complement strand
TACTCGTGGGTCAGCGCGTCCAGTCGCGCCTTCAGGGCGGGATCGATGCGGTATGCGGCCGCGGCCAGCGTGTGGTCGAGCTGCTCGGGCCGGCTGGCGCCGAGCAGCGGCGCGGTGACCAACGGGTTCGCCATGACCCAGGCCACGGCGAGCGTGGCCAGCGGCACGCCGGCGTCCGCCGCCACCTGGGACAGCTGCTCGACGGTGGCGAAGGAGCGCTCGTTCCAGTAGCGCTCCTGGTAGCGGTCTGCCGCGGTTCCGAGCGTGAAGCGCGTGCCCTCGGTGGGCGCCGAGCCGGGCCGGTGCTTGCCGGTCAGCAGGCCGCCGGCCAGCGGGTTGTAGGGGATCACGCCCAGGCCGACCTCGGCCACCAGCGGCAGCAGCTCGCGCTCGATCTCGCGGAACAGCAGGCTGTAGCGCGGCTGCACCGACACGAAGCTCGCCGTGCGCAGCAGCTCGGCGCGGCCCAGCGCCAGGGCCAGCCGGTAGGCCAGGAAGTTGGAGACGCCGACATAGCGCGCACGGCCCGAGCGCACGATGGTGTCGAGCGCCTCCAGCGTCTCGTCCAGCGGGGTGGCCGGGTCGTCCATGTGCAGCTGGTACAGGTCCACGTAGTCGGTCTGCAGGCGGCGCAGCGAGGCGTCGATGGCGTCGAGCAGGTGTTTGCGCGAAGCCCCCTGGTTCCAGTCCTGCGGGCCGACGCGGCCGACGGCCTTGGTCGCCAGCACGAACTGGCCGCGCCGCCCGGGCGCGGCGCGCAGCCAGCGGCCGACGATCTCTTCCGTGCGCCCGACGGTATCGAGCGCGCCGCCAAGCGGGTAGACGTCGGCGGTATCCAGGAAGTTGATGCCGCCGGCGGCGGCCTTGTCCAGGATCTGCTGCGCGACGCTCTCGTCGGTCTGCAGTCCAAAGGTCATGGTGCCCAGCGCAAGGCGGGACACAACAAGGCCGGTGCGGCCCAGGCGGGTGGTAGGAAGTTGCATGCGGGTTTCCTGAGAAGCGTCCGGAGACGCGGACCGAAAGGACGGAACGCGGCGACGATCCTAGCCGCTGTTGCATCTGTGCGCTGGCCGCCGTGCGCCCGGCGCCGGGCACGCCCTCAGTTGGCCGACGGTGCGGAGTCGTCGAGGCCCGCGATCTTCTCGTACACGCAGGCGCCCATCGGCCGGACGCCGGCACCCGCACTGCACTGCGATAGCTGCGTGCAGTCGGCGCTGGCCTGGACGGAGACGTCCACGCTGCGCCGCGGTGCCAGATCCTGAGCCATCAGGCTGGCGGCGCCGAACTGGATCGCCAGTACGGCGCTGACGCTGCCCACCACGATGGCGAAGGGCGCATCGATCAGTTGGAGCAGGCTTTTGAGGAACATGGCGGGCCTTTGCGTTGCATGGCCGCCATCCTAGATTTGTAACGTCCGGCAGGACCGCCGTAAACCGCGTATCCAGTTGTAGGACAAACCGCCGGCCGTGCTCAGGCCCGCGGCAGTGTCACGCCATGCTGGCCCTGGTACTTGCCGCCGCGGTCCTTGTAGCTGGTCTCGCAGACCTCGTCGCTCTCGAAGAACAGCACCTGCGCACAGCCCTCGCCCGCGTAGATCTTGGCCGGCAGCGGCGTGGTGTTGCTGAACTCCAGCGTCACAAAGCCTTCCCATTCGGGCTCGAAGGGCGTGACGTTGACGATGATGCCGCAGCGCGCATAGGTGCTCTTGCCCAGGCAGATGGTGAGCACGTTGCGCGGGATGCGGAAGTACTCGACCGTGCGCGCCAGCGCGAAGCTGTTGGGCGGAATGATGCAGTGGTCGCCGTGGAAGTCGACGAAGCTCTTCTCGTCGAAGTTCTTCGGGTCCACCACGGTGCTGTGGATGTTGGTGAAGACCTTGAATTCCGGAGCGCAGCGGATGTCGTAGCCGTAGCTGCTGGTGCCGTAGCTGATGATCTTCTTGCCGTCCTGCTGCCGGATCTGGCCGGGCTCGAAGGGCTCGATCATGCCGTGCTGCTCGGCCATGCGGCGGATCCACTTGTCGCTTTTGATGGTCATGCTGGTGTTTTCCCTGCGTGCAAAGGTGCGGGCGATTGTCGCACCGGCTCACGCTATTTTATTAATAGCTGAAAGCCAAGGTTCTGCCTTGGCTATTGCCATTTTTCATTGCAATACGCTGTACCGGATCAGCGCCGCCCGCGCAGCCACCGCATCAGGCGCAGGCCGAGCCAGACATTGAGGAACAGGTAGAGGGCGGCCGCGACCAGCACCAGGATGAACAGCAGAAACTCCATGGGGCACGGGAAACGCAGGACATGCGCCGCCGCCAGGACATGACGAAGCCTGCATTGTCCTCCGCGCGGCGGGCGCGTGCCGTGCGTGCCGCGCGTTCCTAGCGGCGCGGCTGCTGCGCGCCCGCCACCACGGTGCGCTCGACCAGCCGGTCGTCGCCCAGCACGATCATCGCGAACAGCAGCTCGTCCAGGCTCAGCGCCTGGGCGGTGCGGCGGGCCAGCAGCGGCGTGGCGGCCGGATCGAGCACCACGAAGTCGGCCTCGCAGCCGGGCTGCAGGTTGCCGACCATGCCCTCGAGCCCCAGCGCCCGCGCCGCGCCGGCCGTGTGCTGCCACCACAGCTGCTGCGGCGAGAGGCTCAGGCCCGGCTTGGTCTGGCCCTCGCGCCCCACGTAGTAGGCCGCGAGCATGGTGCGGAACGGGCTGAAGCTGGTGCCGCCGCCCACGTCGCTGGCCAGGCCGTAGCCAAAGCCGACGCGGTCGGCGCCCGCGTAGTCGAAGAAGCCGCTGCCCAGGAACAGGTTGCTGGTCGGGCTGACCGCGGCCACGGTCTGGCGGTCGCGCATCAGGGCGCGGTCCTCGTCGTCGAAGTGGATGCAGTGGGCGTACACCGCGCGCTCGCGCATCAGCCCGAAATCGTCATACACCGCCAGGTAGCTGCGCGACTGCGGAAACAGCTCGCGCGCCCAGGCGATCTCGCCCAGGTTCTCGGCCACATGCGACTGGATCCAGGTGCCGGGATACTGCGCGGCCAGTTCGCCGGCGCCGCGCAGCTGGGCCTCGGTGCTGGTGGGCGCGAAACGCGGGGTGATGGCATAGCCCAGGCGGTCCACGCCGTGCCACTTGCGGATCAAGGCCTCGGTGTCCTGCAGGCTCTGCGCGGTCTGGTCGCGCACGCCATCGGGCGAATGGCGGTCCTGCAGCACCTTGCCGGTGATCAGGCGCATCTGGCGGCGCTGCGCCTCGGCGAACAGCGCATCGACCGACTGCGGATGCGAGGTGGCGAAGGTCAGCGCGGTGGTGACGCCGTTGCGCACCAGCTCGTCGGTGAAGAAGGTGGCGACCTCGGCCGCATAGGCCGGGTCGCTGAAGCGGGACTCGTGCGGGAAGGTGTAGGTCTCCAGCCAGGGCAGCAGGCCTTCGGCCGGGGCGCCGATGATGTCGGTCTGCGGATAGTGGATGTGCATGTCCACGAAACCCGGCGCCAGGATGCGGCCGGGCAACTGCTCGACCGAGGCATCGGGGAACTGCGCCACCAGCGTGCGGTAGGGCCCGGCGGCCAGCACGACCTGGCGGCCGGCGGCGTCGGGGCCGGTGACGAGCAGGCCGTCCTCCTCGTACTGGGCGGAGCGGTCGGGGGCGAAACGGAGGATGGCGGCGCGGTAGGCTTTCTGCATGGGGTGCGAGCTTACGCGGCCACGGGCAGTGCCGGATACCGGCGCCCGCATAGCCTCCATGCGGGCGCCGGAATGTGGGCACCGCCCTGCTGCTCCATCGCGGCGCCATGCGCGTCAAGGACAGGCGCGAGATGCACCATCACCTGGAGGGCGATGGGATGGCGGACGACACGGCACGGCCATTGGTGCAGGAGCCCCCGGCTGCGGCCGTGGCGGCGCAGGCCAGCAGGGCCCGCTACTGCCACACGCGAAACACGCGCCCGGTCAGCGGACCTTCGATGCTGCGCACATAGGCCAGCGCCACCCGTGCGGCCGGCACGGTCTCGACGCCCGGGAAGAGCGCGCCATAGGCCGCCAGCGATTCGGTCAGCAACGTCGGGCTCACCGCGTTGATGCGCAGGCCGCGCGGCAGCTCGATCGCCGCACCCGATACGAAGCCCTCGACCGCCGCGTTCACCGCGGCCGCGTTGCTTCCCCCGCGAACCGGGTCGGCGGCCGCGACGCCCGTGGTCAGCGTGATGGAGCCACCGTCGTTCAACACATGCTGGCCGAGCAGCGCGAGCCGCACCTGGCCGAGCAGCTTGTCCTGCAGGCCGATGTTGAAGTTCGCCGCCGTCATCTCGGCCAAAGGCCCGAAGTACAGGCCACCGGCCGCCGACACGATCGCATCGACCCGCCCCACGGCCGCATACAGCGCCTCGACGCTCGCATCGCTCGTGATGTCGACCTGGTGATCGCCCCGCGTGCGCCCGGCGCGCACCACCGCATGCCCACGCTCGGCCAGCGTCCGCGCCACCGCGCTGCCGATTTCGCCCGTCGCGCCCACAACCAGAACCTTCATACAGAACCTCGCCAAAAGTGAGTCGAACAAGCGTTCATTGTTTTGCGAACCTCTGATTTGATAAATTGCCATCCGGTTCGCCAATTCGAAACTCTTGGTTCTCAATATGGACAAGCTCCGCGCCATGGAAGTCTTTGTCGCCACGGTCGACGCGGGCAGCTTCGCGGCCGCCGCAGAGGTGCTGGACCTGTCGGCCGTGATGGTCGGCAAGCACATCCGCGCGCTGGAGGCGCAGCTGGGCGCGCGCCTGCTGGAGCGCACCACGCGCCGCCATGCGCTCACCGAGATCGGCGCGGCATACCTCGAACGCTGCCGCGACGTGCTCGCCAGCGTCCACACCGCCGACGGTGTGGCCGAGTCGCTGCGCGCCGTGCCGCAGGGCGTGCTGCGCGTGACCGCGCCGGTGGCCTATGGCGCGCACCGGCTCACGCCGGTGATTGCCGAGTACACCGCCACCTATCCGCAGGTGAAGGTCGACCTGAACCTGAGCGACCGCGTGGTGGACCTGGCCGAGGAAGGCTTCGATTGCGGCATCCGCTCGGGCGCCGCAGTCGATGCGGACCTGGTCGCCCTGCCGCTGGCGCTCGCGCGCATGTTCGCCGTGGCCAGCCCCGCCTGGGTGGCGCGCCACGGACAGCCGGCGCACCCATCCGATCTGGAGGCCTTTCCCCTGCTGGGCTTCGCGGCCTGGGGGCCGAACCATGCGTGGCGCTTCACGCGCGGGGACAAGACCGTGCACGTGCCGGTGCGCGGCCCCTTCAGCACCAACAACGGCCAGGCGCTGCTGGCCGCCGCCATGGCCGGCATGGGGGTGATCGTGCAGGCCGATGCGCTGCTGGGGCCCGCGCTCGCCTCAGGGCAGGTGGTGCAGCTGCTGCCCGGATGGGAGCTGCCGACGCGCCAGGTGCACATCATGCGGTTGCCCGAGGCCCGGCCCAGCGCCAAGCTGCGGGCCTTTGTCGATCTGGTGGTGGAGCGGCTGGGCTGAGCGCTCAGCGGGCGACGCGCCCCTGCACGCCCTCGACCAGCCAGTTCATCTTCAGGATCTGCTCGTCGCCCAGCTGCGTGCCTGCGGCGATGACGGTATGGCCCTCGTTGTCGCGCACGTCGCCGGCCACGGCACGGAACGGCTGCAGGCGGCCCGCGGCGATGTCGCGCTGGCGTGCCAGCACCTCGTCCTGCACCGCCCTGGGCACCTTGGGGCCGAAGTCGCCGACGCGGATCATGCCTTCCTTCACGCCGCCCCAGACCGACTGCGGCTTCCAGCTGCCGTCGAGCACGGCGCGCACCCGCTCGGTGTAGTAGCCGCCCCATTGGTGCGTGACGGCGACGATCTGCGCGTCGGGCGCGATCCTGCGCATGTCGGAGTGGTAGGCCACGGCCATGCGGCCGCGCTCCTGCGCCGCGGCCATGATGGCGGTGGAGCCGGTGTGGAAGGCGATCACGTCGGCGTCCTGGTTGAACAGCGCCATGGCCGCGTCACGCTCCTTGGGCGGGTCGAACCAGGTGTCGAGCCATATCACCTTGACCTGGGCCTTGGGATCGACCGAGCGCATGCCCAGCGTGAAGGCGTTGATGCCCTGCAGCACCTCGGGGATCGGAAAGCCCGCGACATAGCCCGCGATGTGTGTCCTGGTCATGCGGCCGGCGGCCACGCCCGCGAGGTAGCGGCCCTCGTAGTAGCGCGCATTGGCCACGGCCACGTTGGCCGCGGTCTTGTAGCCGGTGATGGACTCGAACTTCACGTCGGGGAAGTCCTTCGCCACCTTGAGCGTGGGCTCCATGTAGCCGAAGCTGGGCGTGAAGATGATGCGGTTGCCCTGCTGCGCCAGGTCGCGGATCACACGTTCGGCGTCGGCGCCTTCGGGCACGTCCTCGACGTAGCGGGTCTGCACCCGGGCGCCGAGCGCACGCTGCACGGCCAGGCGGCCTTCCTCGTGCTGGCGCACCCAGCCGGCATCGGTGACGGGGGTGACGTAGACAAAGGCGGCCTTGAGCGGCGGGTCGGCAGCCTGGGACGAGGGGGAAAGGGAAAAAGCGCAAGCGGCCACGAGCGTGGCTGCGAGGTTTTTGTACATGGTGGTCCTCTACATGGCCCCGGAACGAAAAACCCCGCGCCGGGGGCACGGCACGGGGAACGGCCATTTTCGCACAGTGCCGTGGCGGGCGCGTCCCGGCGGCGCAGGCCTGTAGTGCCTGGAGCTATCAAATAAATAGCACACAGCCAAGGATCCACCTTGGCAAATGGCACTTCTCTCTGCAGACTGCGCCGAAGCGGCTGTCAGGCCTGCCCGACCGGCAGGTCGCCGTGTGGTGCATGTGCCAGGTCTGGATGGTCGACCGCGTACTTGACCAGGGCCGCCTGCCCTTCGATGTGCAGCTTGCGCCGCAGGTGCAGCCGGTGCGTCTCCACGGTGCGGACCGACGCGCCCAGTTCCCGGGCGATGTCCTTGTTGGAGCGGCCACGGGCCAGCAGCGCCAGCACATCGGCCTCGCGCGGCGTCAGTGCACGCGGGGAGCGTTCGGGCACGGGCATCTCCGCCAGCACCTGCAGCACCGGTGGGCTGAAGAAGGCCTCGCCCCGGTGCACGCGGCAAAGGGCCTCGACCAGCTGCTGCCCCGGCTCGTCCTTGAGCACATAGCCCCAGACCCCCAGCGAGACGGCGCGGCGGATGTATTCCGGGTCGCGGTGCATGGACAGCACCAGCAGCCGGATCGCGGGAAAGCGGGTGCGGAACGCGTCGGCCAGGTGCAGCCCGCTGGCCTCGGGCATGCGGATGTCGGTCACGACGATGTCGGGCCGCACCGCCTCGGCCAGCGCCAGCGCTTCGTTCACGCTGCCCGCATCGCCGACGACCTCGATGCCGGGCATGGTGCCCAGCCGCATCCGCACGCCGTCGCGCACCAGCGGATGGTCGTCGACCAGCAGCACCCGCATCGATCCGCTCATGCTGCCGCCCCCGCCATGGCCGGCATCGGGCGCCATGCGGGCTGGGGGGCCAGACCCAGCGGCAGCACCGCACGCACCACGGTGCCGCGGCGACCGGATGCGACCACGAAACGCCCGTCCAGGCCCTCGATCCGCTCGCGCATGTTGCGCAGGCCGATGCCGCCCTGCCCGTCCGACTGGACCTTGCGCAGCGCGAAGCCGCGCCCATCGTCCCGCACCAGCAGCCGGACCTGCCGCGGCGAGAAGCGCAGCACCACGTCCACCCGCGTGGGCTGCGCATGCACCCGGGCGTTGGCCAGGGCCTCCTGCGCGACCCGGAACAGCGCCGTACTGTGGGCCGTTGGCAGCGTGGCGGGCTCGCCCTCCGTGCGGAAGTGAAGCGCGAAGCCGCAGTGCGCGCGCACCTGCTCGACCATCAGCGACAGGGCCGGCGCCAGGCCAAGGTCGTCCAGCAGCGCGGGCCGCAGCCCGTGGGAGACCCGGCGGATCTCCACCAGCGCATCGTTCAGCCGCTGCAGCCCCTGGTCCAGCAGCTGGCGCGGGCCGGACGGACTGCGCCCTTGTTCAGGCGCGCCGGGCATCGAGAGCTGCACGGTCTCCAGCATGTACTTCGACGACACCAGTACCTGCACCACTCCGTCGTGCAGTTCGCGCGCCACCCGCACGCGCTCGTCCTCCTGCGAATGCACGACACGCCGGGCCAGCCGTTTCAGCTTGGCGCTGGCCACGCGGTGGTCGCTGATGTTGAGCGCCAGCCCGGCGACGCCGATCAGCACGATGCACAGCGCCGCAATGGCATAGATGCGGGTGCGGGTCGCGCGGATGTTGTCCTGGGCGGTCGCCTCGATCTTGCGCAGCGCGTCTTCCACGTCGTCCAGGTAGAGGCCGGTGCCCAGCACCCAGCCCCAGGCCGGCACCGAGGAGACGAAGCCGAGCTTGGGCACGGTCTGCTGCGTCGAGGGCTTCTGCCAGGGATAGCGGACGAATCCCCCACCCTCCTGTGCCTTGGCAAGGATGGCCCGGGCCGGCACCTCGCCGTCAGGGCTGTTCGGGTCGCACAGATCGACGCCCGGCTGTCCCATCTGCTGGGCATCGAGCAACACCTTGCCCTGCCGGTCGTAGACGAAGAAATAGCCGTCCTCGCCGAACTTCATGCCGGCGAGCACGGCCAGCGCCTGGCGCTGCTGCTCGGCCTCGGACTGGTCGGACCGGCCAATCTGCGCGAGCGCCGTGTCGGCGAGCTGCACGTAGTGCCGCAGCTCGGTTTCCTTGCTGTGGAGATAGGCCTCTTCCACCAGTTGCCGCTCCTGCCGCGCCAGCTTGAGCGTCTGGTGCTGCATGGTGGCCGCCACGAGGCTGAGCGCACCCAGCACGGGCACGGTCGTGAGCAGCAGGAGTTTCCACCGCAATTGCATGACGTCGGGAAAGTGGGGATGCCGGGACCGCCCGACTATCGGCCGCCCGGCCTGGAAGTCAAGCGGGCAAACACCGCAAGGCGGCGCGGTTGGATATTATTTTTATTATTGATCGGAACCATATGCAGCCGTGCTCGATGACGGATTTTATATTCCACCGACAGCCCTCCAGTTCAACGAATATATTTTCAAATTGCAACAGCACCGGAATTCGAACGGAAGCACGGAAACTCTACCTGCACCCCTGAAGACGCCCCATCTTGGAGCAGAAATCCTGCCTTCCGTGCATTCAGCATGAACCGTGCCAATACCCTCGAACCGCCCGATTCAGGATTTTGTCAGGATTATCTACGTAGCACTGCGTAGGGGAAAAAAGAAGGAGAAAAACCAGACGCGATCCCTAGAATCCGCCCACCAGCTTGAGGCGCCCATCAAAACTGGAGTTCCACATTCAATTTCACAGAGGGATCAATATGGATATTCGGAATCTGATGCGGCGATCGGCCGTTTGCGGGAGCGTGGCCATCGTTGCCGGACTGCTTGCGGCCTGCAGCGCTCCCGCCAAGCGCGAGGTGCTGTCCACCACCCAGATCTACCCGGCGATCGGCCCCTATTCGCAGATGGTGGCGCACGGCAGCACGCTGTATTTCTCGGGCGTGCTGCCGCTCAATGCGGCGGGCAACGCAGTGGCCGGCACCACCATCGAGGAGCAGACCCGCGCCGTGCTCGACTTCATCGGCGCCAAGCTGCGCTCGCAGGGCCTGGGCTACGAGGACGTGCTGTCGACCACCGTCTACATGAAGGACCTGAACGACTTCGCCGCCATGAACAAGGTCTATGGCGAGTACTTCCGCATCCAGGCTCCGGCGCGGGCCACCGTGGAGGTCGCGCGGCTTCCGCGCGACGTGAAGATCGAAATCGCGGCCGTCGTCGGCCGCCGCTGAAACCAGCACCCGGAGCCATTGACCATGCCCACTCCCGTTTTCCATTCCACCCTCGCGGCGCCGGACGGCGGCCTGTCCTCCCCGCTGGCACAACTGCGTGGGGGCGGCCCGTCCAAGCGCCGTGAATTCCTGCGCATGCTCGGCTACGGCGCCGGTGCCGCCACGCTGGCTCCGCTGCTCGGCGCCTGCGGCAGCGGCAGCGCCCAGACCACGGCGGAGGCCCTGCGCGCCCAGCTGGTCCAGGACGAGGCGTTCTGGACCAGCGTCCAGAACATGTTCGTGCTGAACCCGCAGAAGACCTTCATGAACATCGGCACGGCAGGCTCCATGCCGGCGCTGGAGCTCGACCTGTTCGCCGAGGAGAACCGCAAGAAGGCGGCCGAGTCCGGCAATGGCTACAGCAACCTGCTCGACCTGCGGCAGAAGGTGGCGCCTTCGTTCGGCGTGGATGCCAGCGAACTGGCTTTCTCCGCCAACACGTCCTCCGGCATGTGCCACGCGATCCTCGGGCTGGACTGGCAGCGCGGCGACGTGGTGGTGACCACCAACCACGAGCACGGCGGCGGCGACACGCCGCTCAGCATCGCCGTGGACCGCTATGGCATCGAGGTCTCGCGCATCGCGATGCCGGTCGGCAACAACCAGACGGCCGCGACCTACGTCAACCTGTTCGACGAGCGGGTGCGGGCACTGAAGGCCCAGGGCAAGCGGGTGCGGGCGATGATGTGGTCCTCGCCTACCTACAAGACCGGCACCATGCTGCCGATCGCCGACCTGATGGGCGTGGTGAAGGCCCACGGCCTGATCAGCATCGTGGACGGCGCGCACCTGCCGGGCATGATGGCCTACAACTACGCCGACCTGGGGATGGACTTCATGTCCGGCGCCGGCCACAAATGGCAGTGCGGGCCGGGCTCGACCGGCATCCTCATCATGCGCAACCGCATCCGGCCGTCCAACCCGCTGCCTCTGCCGAAGTGGTACCCGGTCCATACCTCGACCTACCGAGCCGTGGACCGCAGCATCGTGCCGCCGGAGAGCTACGACATCGCCGCCAGCGTGACCAGTTGCGGCAGCGTGCACACGCCGATGTTCATGGCGCTGGCCAAGGCCTGCGAGATGTGGGATTCGATCGGCCGCAAGAAGATCGAAACCTACGACCTGACGCTGGCCTCCTACCTCAAGGAGAAGATCGCCGATCGCTGGGGCGTGGAATCGCTGTACTCGCCCAAGGACGATCCCAAGCTGCTGTCGGCCCTGACCTCGTTCAATCCGTTCCCGAACAAGACCGACGTGATGAACGCGCAGAAGGCCACGGCCTTCGTGGCGAGGATGCAGAGCGACTACCCGCAGGGGTTCATCGTCCGCAGCGCGGACTTCCCCGTGATCGGGGCAGCCTCGAACCACTACGCCATCCGGGTGTCCACCCACCTCTGGCACGACGCCCGCGACATCGACCTGCTGGTCGATGCCATGTGGGACCTCTCCCGCAAGATCTGAGCAGGCAGAGCCGGCCCGCGCCGCTGGCGCGGGCCGGCTCACCCATGGGGGTCAGGCGACCGACTCAACCAGGCCGCGCCCCTGGCTCAGCGCCTCGGCGATGGCGGCCTGGCGCGCGTCCGGGCCCATGGCCACGCCTTCGGCGCGGATCACCGTGACGTCGGTGACGCCGAAGAAGCCCAGCACCGCGCGCAGGTAGGCCTCCTGGTGGTCCAGTGCCGCTTCGAAGGCGGTGCCGGCGTACTTGCCGCCGCGCGAAGACACGATCACCACGCGCTTGCCGCCGGCCAGGCCCTCGGGGCCGCTGGCGGTGTAGCGGAAGGTGCGGCCGGCCTGCGCCACGCGGTCGATCCAGGCCTTGAGCTGGGTCGGGATGGCGAAGTTGTACATGGGCGCGCCAATCACCACCGTGTCGGCGGCGAGGAATTCCGCGAGCAGCTCTTCGGTCAGTGCCAGCTCGGCACGCACGGCGGCGCTGTCCGGCGCCGGGGCGCCCGGTGCCGGGCGCAGGGCCTGCAGCAATTCGCCGCCCAGGTGGGGCACAGGCTCGGCCGCCAGGTCGCGGTAGGTGACGATGGTGCCGGCTTCGGAACCGGCCAGCGCGGCCGTGACGGCAGCGGTGATCTGGCGGGAAACGGAGGCGTCGCCCAGGGGGCTCGAATCGAGGTGCAGCAGTGTCATGGCAAGGGCCTTTCAGAAGTGCCTGGCCGAGGTGGCCAGAGGATGGAAGAATGGTATTTCGCAACAATCACCCTGAAAATCCCTAAATCCGCAATTCATCTTCCTACCTGCGCAAAGATAAAGCCATGCAAGACCTCAATGACATGTACTTCTTCGCCAAGGTGGTGGAGCACGGCGGCTTCAGCGCCGCCGCGCGGGCGCTGGGTGTGCAGACCTCGCGCGTGAGCCGGCGCGTGGCCGAGCTGGAAGAGCGCCTGGGCGTGCGGCTGCTGCAGCGCAGCACCCGGCGCATCGCGGTCACGGAGGTCGGCCAGCGCTTCTACCAGCACTGCGCGGCACTGGCGGCCGAGGCGCAGGCGGCGCAGGACACGGTCGAGCGCACGCGCAGCGAACCCAGCGGGCTGGTGCGCCTGTCGTGCCCGCTGGCCCTGCTGCAGAGCGGCGTCGGGGCCATCCTTTCGCGCTACCTGCGGGACCATCCGCAGGTGCGCCTGCATGTGGAGGCCACCAACCGGCGCGTGGACGTCATCGAGGAAGGCTTCGACCTGGCGCTGCGGGTGCGCAACCCGCCGCTGGAGGACTCGGGCCTGGTGGTGCGCGTGCTGGCACACAGCCGCATCGTCATGGTGGCCAGCCCGGCGCTGCTGGAGCGCTACGGCCGGCCGCAGCGGCTGGAAGACCTGGACGCGCTGCCCAGCATGGGCATGGCCTGGGCCTCGGGGCGCCACGCCTGGACCTTCGTCGCGGCCGACGGCAGCACCGTCTCCCACCACTACGAGCCCCGGCTGGCCGTGGACGACTTCACCACCCTGCGCCAGGCAACGCTGGATGGCGTGGGAATGGCGTACCTGCCCGACTACCTGGTGCAGGAGGAGCTTGCCAGCGGCCTGCTTGAGCAGGTGCTGCCGGACTACTCGCTGCCGCAGGGCATCACGCACGTGGCCTTTCCTTCACGCCGCGGCCTGGTGCCGGCGGTGCGCATGCTGATCGACGCGCTGGCCGACGGCATCACGCAGTTGCGCACCGATTGCGGCGGGCCCGCAGGCACCGCCCCTTCCAATCAAAAACAATAGCATAGAGCCCAGGCAGAACCTTGGCTTAAAGCACTTTTCGTCAAAAATCCGCCATAACCACAGGCAGCAGGTCGTCCACGGCCTGCAGCACCAGCGCCGCCAATCGCTCGGCGGGCGCCTCCCGCGCCGCCTGCGTGCGGTAGAGCGACAGGCCCAGGCCGGGCAAGGGCGGCAGGCCGCTGTGGACGGGATCCAGCACGCGCAGTGCGGCGGGCAGGCCGATGCGGGTGCGCAGCGTCAGCCCCAGGCCGGAGGCCGTGGCGGCCCACAGCGCGGCCACGCTGGCGCTGCTGAAAGCCGCACGCCACGGGATGGCGGCGCCGTCGAGCGCGGCCGTGGCGATGTCGCGCAGCGGGCAGGGTGCATCGAGCAGCACCAGCGGCAGGGGCTCGCCGGCCGGCGCTGGTTGCAGGCCGCTGCCAGCCGGCCCGATCCAGTGCAGCGGCAACTCGGCGATGTGCTGGCCGCCCGGGCCGGGCGGGCCGCAGTCCCACGCCAGGGCAAGGTCCAGCGCGCCGGTGGCAATGGCCTCGCGCAGCTCGCTGCTGCGGGCCACGCGCACGTCGATCTGCACCCGCGGGTGGGCACGCGCAAAGCGGCCCAGCACCTCGGGCAGCAACCGCTCGCCGAAGTCCTCCTGCAGGCCCAGGCGCACGCGGCCCTGCAGGTCGGCGCCGCGCACCGCGGCAACGGCCTCGTCGTTCAGGTCGAGCATGCGGCGCGCGTAGGCGAGCAAGGTCTCACCGGCCTCGGTAAGTGCCAGGCCGCGCCCGGCCTTGCGCAGCAGCGGCGTGCCGGCCTGCTCTTCGAGCTTCTTCAGCTGTGCGCTGACGGCCGAGGTGGAGCGCCCCAGCCGGTCGGCTGCGCGGGCGTAGCTGCCCAGCGCCATGCCGGTGGCAAAGCTGCGCAGCACGTCGATGTCGAGGTTGATCGTGCCCATGGCAACCATCCTGTTTATCAAAACCGTAGAGCCTGAATTTTCTGATATTCAGGATGGATGCATCGCGCAAGACTCCCGATCCCTGATACAGCGCTGGAATTTCGATGCCACACCGCCCTGCCCTTGCCACCATGTTGGACCGCCGCCACCGCTGGAGGGTGCTGGGCGTGGGGGTAGCCGCCAACGTCTGCTTTTCTGCCGCCATCAATGGCTTGCCGACCACCGCCGTGCTGGTGCGCTCGGGCTACCAGCTGGACAACGCCGCGCTCGGCCTGGTACTGGGCCTGATGGGCCTGGGCGTGGCGCTGGGCGAACTGCCCTGGGGCCTGCTGACCGACCGCTGGGGCGACCGGCCGGTGCTGCTGCTGGGCCTGGGCGGCACCGCCGCTGCGCTGGCGGCCATGGCGCTGTGGGGTTCGCCCTCTCCCGGTGCGTCCGGACAGGTGCCCGGGCTGGTGTTGCTGGCCAGCGGACTGCTGCTGGTGGGACTGCTGGGCGGCAGCGTCAATGGCTCTAGCGGACGCGCGGTGATGACCTGGTTCGGCCCCGACGAGCGCGGCCTGGCCATGAGCATCCGCCAGACGGCCATCCCGCTGGGCGGCGGCCTGGGCGCGCTGGTGTTGCCGGCGCTGGCCCTGCACCAAGGCTTTGCCGCGGTCTATGCGCTGCTGGCCACGGCCTGCCTGGTGACGGCCGTGCTGGCATGGTGCTGGCTGCATGAGCCGGCGACACCCGTGGCGGCGCCCTCCACGGCCGGCGCCAGCGGCCCCGTGCCCGGCCCGCTGCGCGACCGCCGGATCTGGCGCCTGGTGGTGGCCATCGGCATCCTGTGCGCGCCGCAATTTGCCATCCTGAGCTTCGGCACGGTGTTCCTGCACGACGTGCTGCACGCCGGCACGGCAGCCACCACCGCGACCATGGTGGCGCTGCAGGCCGGCGCCATGGTGATGCGCATCGCCAGCGGCCGCTGGACAGACCGCCACGGCCACCGGCGCGGCTACCTGCGCGCCTGCACCGGCCTGAGCGCGCTGCTGTTTGCCGTGCTGGCCGCCGCCGCGCTCTATGCCGGCCGCGCCATGCCGCATCCGGCATTGACGGCAGCGGTCGCCGTATGGCTGGCGCTGGCCGGCATCTGCGTGTCGGCCTGGCATGGCGTGGCCTATGCCGAACTGGCCACGCTGGCCGGCGCCCGCAACGTGGGCACGGCGCTGGGCCTGGGTAATACCGCCGTGTTCGTGGCCTGTTTCGCCACACCGCTGGCCATCGGCCAGGGGTTGCCGCTGGCGGGCTGGGCTGGCGTCTGGCTGGGCGCCGCGGGTTGCGCACTGGCGGCGCTGCCGCTGTTCAGCGCCGCACGGGGGCACTTTCAGGAAAAGCGCCGGAACACCGCGTCGAGCTGCGCCAGGTAGCCGCGCTTGGCCTCGGCCGAGGCGAAGCTGCCCTCGAACGCGTTGCGCCCCAGCTGGTAGGCGTGCTGCGCGGTGAGTCCGGTGGCGGCGAAGGTCTGCAGGAAGTTGTCGTTCATGTAGCCGCCGAAGTAGGCCGGGTCGTCCGAATTGACCGTGGCCACCAGGCCTGCGTCCAGCAGCGCGCCCAGGTTGTGGTCGGCCAGGTCGGGGAAGACGCAGAGCTTCTGGTTGGACAGCGGGCAGACGGTGAGCGGAATGCGCTCGCGCGCCAGGCGCGCCATCAGGTCGGCGTCGTGGATGGCCTGCACGCCGTGGTCGATGCGCTCGACCTTGAGCACGTCGAGCGCGCTCCAGATGTAGGCCGGCGGCCCCTCCTCCCCCGCATGCGCGACCAGGCGCAGGCCCAGCTCGCGGCAGCGCGCGAAGACGCGGGCGAACTTCTCGGGCGGGTGGCCCAGCTCGCTGGAATCCAGGCCCACGCCAATGAACTTGCCGCGCAGCGGCAGCGCGGCCTCCAGCGTGGCGAAGGCGTCTTCCTCGCTCAGGTGGCGCAGGAAGCAGAGGATCAGCTCGGCGTCGATGCCGAAGTCGACCTTGGCGTCGGCGCAGGCGCGGTGCAGGCCATTCACCACGGCCTGCATCGGCACGCCGCGCGCGGTGTGGGTCTGCGGGTCGAAGAACAGCTCGGCCCGCAGCACGCGGTCGGCCGCCGCGCGCACGAAATAGGCGCGCGCCATGTCGTAGAAGTCCTGTTCGTGCAGCAGCACGCTGGCACCGGCGTAGTAAATGTCGAGAAAGCTCTGCAGGTCGGTGAAGGCGTAGGCGCTGCGCAGTTCCTCCACGCTGGCATAGGGCAGCGCCACGCCGTTGCGCTCGGCCAGCGCAAAGATCAGCTCGGGTTCGAGCGAGCCCTCGATGTGGATGTGCAGCTCTGCCTTGGGCATGGCGCGCAGCAGCTCGGGCAGGCGCTCGGGGGACAGGTCCGGTACGGTGAAATCGGGGCGGGTCATGGTCGGTTCCTGGCGGATCGGTCTAAACACTCTGGAGAATGGCACAAGAAAGTTTCATGCCCGGCCGGCGCGCCAGCCCGCCAGCGCGAAGAGCGCCGCCAGGACGGCCAGCAGCGGCAGCCAGCCGGCGTGCTCCCACAGGTAGCCCCCCGCATAGCCCACCACGCTGGATCCCAGGTAGTAGGCCGACAGGTACAGCGCCGACGCCTGGGCCCGCGCCCCCTGCGCCTTCTGCCCCACCTGCCCGCTGGCTACCGCATGGGCCGCGAAGAACCCCGCGGTCACCAGCGCCAGCCCCAGCATCACCGCCGGCAGCCACGGGACGGCGCAGCCCGCAACACCCAGCACCATCAGCGCGATGCCGCGGCGCTGCACGGCCTGCGCCCCGATCCGCGCCACCAGCCGGCCGCCCAGGTTGGCGCTGGCGATGCCCACCAGGTAGACCACCGACAGCATGCCCACCACGGTGGACGACAGGCCGAAGGGCGGCGCCTGCAGGTGGAAGGCCAGGTAGTTGAAGAGGGCGACAAAGCCGCCCATCAGCAGGAAGGACTGCATGAACAGCCGCTGCAGCGCCGGGTTGGCCAGGTGCCGGCCGAAGTTGCCCAGCAGCCCGCGCACCGACAGGGGCTGGGCGCGGAAGTGGCGCGACGCGGGCAGCAGCCAGGCAAAGGCCGCACTGGCCGCCAGCGCCAGCACCGCGATGCCGCCCAGGGCCAGGCGCCAGCCGCCCACGTCGGCCAGTACCCCTGCCACCAGCCGGCCCAGCAGCCCGCCCAATGCCGTGCCGCCGATATAGAGCCCCATGGCGGCCGGCAGCGACTGCGGGCTGAACTCCTCCCCCACATAGGCCATGGCCAGGGCCGGCAGGCCCGACAGCGCCACGCCCAGCAACAGCCGCGACGCCAGCAGCAGCGGCCAGGAATCGACAAAGGCGCACAGCAGCCCCAGCATGCTGGCCGCACCCATGGCCGCCAGCATCACCGGCTTGCGGCCCCAGGACTCCGACAGCGCTCCCGACAGCAGCAGGCACAGCGCCAGTCCCATGGTCGAGAGTGACAGCGCCAGGCTGCTGCCCGCGGCCGACACGCCGAAGTGCGCCGCCAGCAGCGGCAGGATGGGCTGCACGCAGTACAGCAGCGCAAACGTGGCCAGCCCGGCACAGAACAGCGCGAGCGTGGCACGCCGGTAGCCCGGGCCGCCGCGGCGCAGGAAATCGGGGGGCGTGGAAGGGGCTGGGGTCACGACGGGGGAGCAGGCGGGCACGGCGGCAATGGCAGATGGCAAGGCAATGGCCAAGGATACGGGCCTGCCGGTGGGAGTGCCTGCGGCCATGCCTGGCGCCATGGCGGGCACCCGCGGTTCGCGTGGCAAGGGCTCTGGATGCGGCACTTGGCATGCGATCGAACCCCGCGCTTTCCTGGACGATTGCAAAACAAAAACGGACTTATGGCTGTTGATAGTCCGTCAGCCTGTGCCTATCGTTGAGCCATCGCAACCACTCCCTGGAATCAACCATGAAGACGGCCCTCATCACCGGCTGCTCGTCCGGCTACGGCCTCGAAACTGCTCGCCACTTCCACGCCATGGGCTGGAACGTGCTGGCGACCATGCGGCAGCCGCGTGCAGACCTGCTGCCCGCGTCGGATCGCCTGCGTGTCATCGCACTGGACGTGACCAGCCCCGAGAGCATCGCCGCAGCCATAGAGGCGGCCGGCCCGATCGATGTGCTGGTCAACAACGCCGGCATCGGCGTCGTCGGCGCATTCGAGGCCACCTCGCTGGCCATCGTCCGGGAGGTGTTCGACACCAACACCTTCGGTGTCATGGCCATGATGCAGGCCGTCATCCCGCAGTTCCGTGAACGCCAATCCGGCGTGATCGTGAACGTGACCTCGAGCACCACGCTGGCCTCGTTCCCGCTGGCCGGCGTCTACACCGCCAGCAAGACGGCGATCGAAGGACTGTCGGGTTCCGTTGCGCATGAATTGGCGGCCTTCAACATCCGCATCAAGCTGGTCGAGCCCGGCTACGGGCCGGGCACCCGCTTCACCGAGAACGGCAGCCAGCGCATGCAGGGCCTGATTCCCGATGCCTACAAGCCCTTTGCAGACCCCATCTTCGCCGCGTTTGCCCATCCGGGTGCCGTGACCACCGGAGCCGACGTCGCCGACGTCATCTGGCGCGCAGCGAACGACACGACGGACCGCCTGCACTTTGCGGCAGGCCCTGACGCCGTGGCCCTTGAGAACGCCAGGGCGAAGTAGCCGCCCAGGCGCGCATGTGCGGCCGCCATCCACGCAGGTCCCCGCCCCCATGACAAGTAGCAGCAGGCAGCCATGAAGCCGATCAACGCCCTATCCCTCAGCGCTGCAGCGCTTCTCCTTCTTGCGTCGCTCTGTGTGGCCGGATGCGCAGGCCTGGGTGAGCGCCCCGCCACCGAGCTGGTGCCTCGATCCCTCGACGATGTACGGGGCGCACCGCGGCCCGCCACAGCTGGCCAGCATCAGCCCATCGTCGCCCTGGTGCTCGGCGGCGGAGGCCTGCGGGGCTATGCGCATCTCGGCGTGCTGCGAGCCCTGGAGGACGCGGGCATACAGCCCGACCTGCTCGTCGGTACGTCCGCAGGCGCCGTCGTCGGCGCTGCCTATGCCAGCGGACTCCCGCTGGACCGGATCGAGGCCATCGCCCGCGAGGTCAAGCCGTCATCGCTGATCGACTTCACCTTCAGCAAGAGCGGACTCATGCGGGGTGACCACATCGCCACCTGGGTCCATTCGCTCACGTCCGGCATGCCGATAGAGCAATTCCCGCGGCGATTCGCCGCCGTCGCGACCGACCTCCGCAGCGGCCAGGCCGTGCTCCTGGATGCCGGCGCCCCGGGGACTGCCGTCCAGGCATCTGCAGCGGTACCCGGCATCAACGTGCCCGTGGCCTATGCGGGCGGCCATCTGGTCGACGGCGGCATCGCCAGCCTGGTCCCGGTGCGTTTCGCGCGAGCGATGGGCGCAGACATCGTCATTGCCGTGGACATCTACTGCACCGGCCCCCAAAGCGACGGACTGGCCGCGCCCATGGTCCTGCTGCGCGTCATGCGCGTGCAGAGCTGCCTCATAGCCGCCCATGAGATGGCCGAGGCCGACGTCCTGATATCGCCGCCCGTCAGCGTCTCCGGCCTGTCCGCCACCGGCGAGCGGGAAGCGGCGATCACCGCAGGCTACGAGGCGGCCCTGGCCGCCCTGCCAGGCATCAGGTCCGGCCTCCGCCGGCACCACGTGCTCAGGTAGTCGGCATCCCATAATCCCCGGTGATGTGCCATCGCCCAGGATCGAGATGAGTGATCCATTGACCGAAGTCGTGAAGCTGCTGCAGCCACGGGCTGTCTTTGCCAACCTCATCAGCGGCAAAGGCAGTTGGGCCGTGCGCTTTTCCGAGTACGGACGACCGAGCTTCTGCATCATGCTGGAGGGAAGCTGCCTCCTGGCCGTCGATGGCTACGAAGCGATCACCCTCCGTGCCGGCGACTTCGTTCTCCTGCCGGCGACGCCGCCGTTCACGATCTCCAGCTTCGATCCCGCCCCTCCCCTCGTCCATCTCGACCCCGCATCGGTCGGCGGCGAGGCCGGCGAGGTGCGCTATGGCGAACCCGGCGGACAGCCCGGAATGCGGTCGCTGGGCGGTGCCTTCCTGTTTGACGCCGCCGATCCGAAGCTGCTGGTATCCCTGCTGCCCGGGCTTGTGCATGTGCAGGGCTCCAGCCGCCTCGCCCAACTCGTGCAGATGGTCGGGGAGGAGTGCGAGGACCGAAAGCCGGGCAGCGAATTCATGCTGTCGCGCCTGGTCGGGATGATGCTGATCGAGGCCATGCGATCCAGCACGGCGGGCGGTGCGCCCCCGGGCTTGCTGCGGGGACTGGGCGATGAACGGCTGGCCATCGCGCTCAAGCTCATGCATGCGCAGGTGGACCGCGCCTGGACCATCGGCCTGCTCGCGAGCGCCGCCGCGCTGTCCCGCTCGGCGTTCTTTGAACGCTTCACCCGCACGGTCGGCGTCGCCCCGATGGAGTATCTGCTGTCGTGGCGCATGGAGATCGCCAAGGACCTGCTGCACCGCGAGGGCCTGGCGATTGCCGATGTCGCCGAACGCGTCGGCTACGCATCCGCCAGCACGTTCAGCACCGCCTTCAAACGACACGTTGGACTGGCGCCGAGGCAGTACCTGCGCTCGACCTGAGCTGCACGCGGCGCCGCAGAACGCCAGGCAGCCATGCGTATCCGGCGCTCGGTGAATCCGGGTTGGAGCTGGCCGCCATCCGTGTGTTGGTTGAAAAGCAACGCGTTATATCGCCCTGTAATCAATCCACTATGCGGCGCTGGAGTGGAGGGTTGATTTCCGCAAGAATCGCTGCTCGGAAGCGTTCATCCATCCACCTCACCCATGAAGTGAATAAGCGGAATGACTTTGAATCTGGCTACGGCCGCGTTCTTCAGCGCCCTGGTGGAATTTACCCTTTGCATCGGCATGCTGGTGCTGTGGGTGCGGGAAAGAGCACGCTACTTCATTTACTGGAGTTCGGGCTTTCTGGCCTTCGGGACCGGATCCATGCTGATCACCTTGCGCGGCAGAATTCCTGACTTTTTCACCATCCTCGTCGCCAATGTCAGCATGACGCTGAGCTCGGTCCTGTTCTACATAGGCATCTGCCTATTTTTCAATCGGAGCCGGCCATGGTTGCCCTGGATGGTAGTGATACTGGGCCTGGAAGCAGCATTCCTGGCCTGCTACTCCTACATCAACTATGACACTCCGGCACGTGTCTACGTGTATAGCGTGGCTCAGGCGCTGGTGGCCTTGATGACCCTCCAAACCCTGTTCGAGGTGAGCCGCGAGCCAGGAAGAAAAATCACCCCGGAAGTCGCTGTCGTTACCTTTTTATTCCTGGCGGCGCATAGTGCACGCATCATCGGCACTCCGTTTTTTCCCGTGCCGCAGGATTTCCTGGCTTCAGGCAATTTCCATACCCTGCTTGCCTTTGGCCTGATGTTGATTCACATCGACTACGCACTGGCATTTGGCAATATGCACGCATCCGCCTTGAATGCAAATCTGAGCGCGGCACTCACCGACGCCAAAGCAAAGGACCGGCAGAAAGTCGAAGTCCTGGGCTACATTGGCCACGACTTGCGCGCGCCGCTGGCAACAATAAGCGGGTACTCCGCGCTCTTGCTCGCCAATGCAGAAGAACAGCAGCGCAAGCCGTTGCAAACAATCCAGCGCAGTGTCAAATACCAGCTCGACCTGATCGACGAACTGCTGGAATACGCCAAGGCCGAACTGCAGCCGCTGGCGGTACAGCCCGTCACCACCGACATGCTCCTTCTGCTGGACGATATTTCTGAATACGCCATCGCCCTGTGCTCGCAGCAGAACAACCGCTTCCACTACCACGCCTATGACCTGCTGCCGCGGCAGATCGACCTGGACGGGAAGCGCTTGCAGCAGGTGCTGCTGAACCTGCTCTCCAATGCCGCCAAGTTCACGAAAGACGGTGCAGTGACCCTGTCGGTCACAGCCAAGCCCGAGGGAGACACCTGCGCCCTTCACTTCTCTGTCAGCGATACAGGAATAGGGATCGACCTGAACCAGGGCGTCAATATTTTCGGCGCGTTCCAGCAAATACAGGCCGCGAGCGGCAGCACGGGGTTGGGCCTGTTCATCGCACAGCACATTCTCTCGGCCATGGGCGGATCGCTGCACGTGGCCAGCGTCGGCGGCCAGGGAACCACGTTTTCCTTCACGCTTTCTGCCCGGATCGCCAATGCGTCCGATTCGGCCTGGTTCGTCGTCACCCCACGGGAGATAGGACCCGGCGTTCCATCACCGGAGCCCACCGTGCCGAAAAATGCCATGCTGGCGGACCAGGCCCTGGACGAGCTCGCCAGCCTGGCGCTTCATGGTCACTTCACGGATATCGAGCGCTGGATCGAACGCCACGTCAATCAAGCCACCCATGCGCCATTCGTGGCCCAGCTACGGGACCTGTTGGAGCGGTTCGACTTCCCCGGGGTACATGCATTGGCGTTGCACAGCAAAGATATCAGGGGCACCTAACAGAGAGGGACTGCTAGCGTCCGGGCCTGGCTGGTGGGGTCCACCAGCCGGGGAAAGGTCCGGTCGAGGAGCGGCCTTGGGCCGCGCATCCCGAACACGACTCGTTGTGGTGGAACGAAGGGATGCAGCACCCCGGTTGGTCGGCGCCCCTGTCGATGCACTGGCTACGCAACACGTTCGAAGGCGTGCCTGATCGAATTGCTGAAGAGCGTGATGAAAACGCCGGCCACCATCACGACGGCGCCGGCCGCCTTGACGAGGGAGATCTCGCGAACCACCGCGCCCACCAGCCCGAAGTGGTCGATCGCGAGCGACGAAGACAACTGTCCAGCAATGACCAGCGCCAGTAGATTGGCAAAGCCGATGCGCGGCGCCAGCAAGACCGTGGAGAAGATAGCTCCCGCACCCAGCACGCCCCCCGCGAAATGCCATAGCGGTTGCGACGGCAGGCTCGCCAGGGCGCCAGAGACCCCCCCTCTGCTCAGGGCAATGAGTCCGAGCGCCACTGCGCCCACGGCAAAGGAAACCAGTGCGGCCGCTGGTGTATTGCCTCCCATGTCGTTCGCGAGTTGGGTGTTGACAGCAGCCTGAACAGAGATCGCAGAGCCCGCGGCAAAAGCAATTAGCCAGAAAAGTGTGTTCATAGTCAAATCTCGATAGACAGAAGTTGTGGGATCACTTGCAGCTGCATGCCTGCGATCCGGTCTCTCCCACAAGTGCGGCGCTGCTTTGGCCCGCACGCTCAAGCCTTGCGCGCGGCTCATGGCGCCAAACTCATTGGGCACATTGAAGTCCGCTCCGACCTTGTCAAGCTGTTGTTGCAGCGCCGGATCAGCGCTTGAGCTCGAACTTCTCGGCGAAGTCGTTGTGACCGAAACCTATTGCGTTGAATAGATAGGCACGCGATTCTTCGGTCGCGGCGCGCAGGCGCGGCATGTCGAGGTCCAGCAGCCGGCCGCCCTGCTTGCGGATGCGCCCGCCGATGATCACGGTCTCCACGTTGCTGCGCTCGGCCGCACCCACCACCGTGCCCAGCGCGTTGTTCGACGGGTAGAGGTTGATGTCGTTCGTGTTGATGAGCACGATGTCCGCTTCCTTGCCTTCGGCGAGGCTGCCGGTGCGGTGGGCCAGCCGTGCCACCGCGGCGCCGTCGATGGTCGCGGCCTCCAGCAGCGCGCGCATCTCCACGGGCTTGGGCGCGTTGGCGTCGCCGTTGAACTTGCGGCCCTGCGCCACGCCGCGCTGCATGTAGAGCGCCGCGCGCATCTCGGCGAACATGTCGCCGCTGTAGGCGCTCTCGTTGTCCACGCTGAAGCCCGGGCGGATGCCGTGGTCGATGGCGGCCTGGTAGCCGAACATGCCAGAGGCCAGCGCCCAGTGCGTGTCGGAGCGCGGGCATACGTCGACCTGCACGCCGGCGGTCTTGAGGATGTTCCAGGCCTCCTCGCTGAGGTCGGTGCAGTGGTTGAAGATGTTGTCGGGGCCGAGCAGGCCGTCCTTGTGCAGCGCGGGCAACATCGCAGACATCTCCTTGCCGAAGAACTCCGTGACCAGCGGGAGCCCGAGCTTGCGGCCGACAGCCCACTGCTCGCGGTCGACCGAGGTCATCATGGCCATGGTCAGCAGGCCGTCGGGCGTGGCGAAGCGTTCCTTCTGCAGCGTGGCCAGGTCGGCGTACCAGCTGTCCTTGTCCCAGGTGCCGGCCAGCGGCGCACCCGGTGCATGGACCGCACGGATGCCTGCATCGGCCAGCCCGTCGACGGCGGCGCGCGCATGGTCGAGCGAGCGGCTGTTGTGCGAGTTGTCAATCAGCGTGGTGATGCCCGCGTCGATGGCGCCCAGGCTCGTGAGCAGGTTGCCGACGTACATGTCGCGCGGGCGGTATTTGGTCGCGAACGAAGCGTGCGTGCCCTCTATGTAGTTCATCAGGTCCGCCGAGTTCGGGTTGATGCGGCGCAGCTGCCCTTCCCATGCATGGCGGTGCGTGTCGACGAACCCGGGAATCGCGATGCGCCCGCGCCCGTCGATCACGTGCGCGCTGGCCGCATCGATGTCGATGCGCTCGGCGATGCGCACGATCTTCGAGCCTTCGACCAGGATGTCGGCACGCGCGAGGTCGCAGACTTTCGCATCCATGCTGAGCACCGTGGCGCCCTGGATCAGCAGGCGCTGGTGGGCGTGGCGGCGCGCCGGGCGCGAAATGCGCGGATCGGCCGACGTGGCCGCCAGCAGGCGCGGGGCGGCGAGGGAGGCCGCGGCGGCGACAGTGCTGGTCAGGAAGCTGCGGCGAAGTGCATTCATGTCGCTCTTTCAACGGCCGGGCGCGGTGCCCGAAGGTGGTTTGGGAAGGGCCGGCACCGCCACCTTGGCGTGGTGCGATCCATGGCTGCAATGGTGTCGAGGCAGACCCTTCGGAAAAAGCGCCGGGCGCCGGTTTCACTCTTCAAGCCAGGCGAAGAATCGAGGACCGGGTGCGAGAATCGTCCCGTCAAGAACTTCGATGCGGGCGGCCATGGACCGGATTCAGGCAATGCAGGTGTTTCATCGCATCGTCGAGACGAACAGCCTCAGCCGGGCCGCTGAAACGCTGGGCATGCCGGCCTCGTCGGTCACCACCATCCTCAAGAACCTGGAGACCCAGCTCGGCGTGCGGCTGCTGCAGCGCACGACGCGCAGGCTGAGCCTCACGCCGGACGGCGCCGCCTACCTGGCGCATACGCGCCGCATACTCGACGACATCGCCGCCGTCGAGGCGAGCTTTCCGGGTGTGGGAGGCACGCCGAGCGGGCACCTGAAAGTCGAGCTCGTGATGTCGATAGGCCGGCAAATCATCATTCCTCGGCTCGACGAATTCCGCGCGCGCTGCCCCGAGGTCCGGCTCACGCTGCACCTGGGCGACAGGACCGTCGACCTCGTGGAGGAAGGCCTGAGCTGCGCGATTCGCACGGGCGAGCTCGCGGACTCGTCGACGCTGGTCGGGCGCCGCCTGGGCGAGTTCCGCTGGATGACTTGCGCATCTCCAAGCTATCTGCAGAAACACGGCGAGCCGCGGGACGTCGAGGAACTGCAGTCCCACGAATGCATTGGCTATGCCTTGAGCAGCAGCGGTCGCGTGCTTGACTGGCAGTTCGAGCTAGACGGTAAGACCACGCGGTTCACTCCTGGCGCGCGTCTCATCGTCAATGACGCCGAGAGCTACGTGGACTGCGGTACCGCCGGCCTGGGAATCGTGCGTGCAGGAAGCTATCTGCTGAGTCCACTTGTACGCAACGGAAGCCTGCTAACGGTGCTTGCAGGCTACACATCACCATCCGTTCCGGTGTCGATGGTCTACGCGCGCAACAGGCATCTATCTCCCGCCGTGCGCGCCTTCTACGATTGGACCGCCGAACTCTTTCGCAACATGCCGGGCTTCGATCCATGATGTGCGACAGCGCGAGCACGCGGTGGATTCAGCCGTGCGCCGCGGCGTCGACTACGAGCTTTGCCGCGGGCATGGCATCTCGGGTACATGGGGGGCCAACCCGTATCCATCACGGTGGCTCAACCTCGGCGCGTGATGGCGTCCGAGCGTCAAAAGAAGGCATCGCCATGGCGTGACGTGACTGAACCCATACGTTGGACCTGCGCCCGACGGTATGGGCGAGGGTCCTCGGTGCCGTAAGCGCCATAACGAAGGTAAGCACACCACCATGGCTGGCGACACATTGGAGCCGCGGAAAGCGGAGGCTCTCATCGACCGTTTGAATCTTCCTCCGCTTGCGGGACAAGTAGCCAGTCATTTTCTCTTGCGACATAGTGCGTGAACCACTATTGCCACGCCAATGAGCACGAATGGCAACCCATTGGCCCATGACTTGTATCCCACCGGGAGCAGCATTCCCAATAAGTCGTTTATCCAGCAACCAGTCCGGCACATACGCTCCCCGGAGGGGATGAGAGCGACCCCTATGAGCACACCCGCGGCGCCAATGGCGATTTCACCCTTCAATTGGAAACTCCTTACAACGAAGCGCTCCTGGCCGAATTCCGCTACATGGGCCATGAAGTGAAATCAGCCCGGGTAGCAAACTTGCGCTCCCCAAACTTCGGATTGAAAGCCAAGTAGCCAAAACAGTGCAAGAGAGCCACAGAAGACGGCCACCCCAATCCACGGTCGGTGTGTCCCGGCGCCAATCTGGACTCGTGCGGCACATACGCTTGAACCGAGCAGCAGGAGCAGAAGTGTCGCCGCCTCGATGTTGAGTGCCTGAGAAGGGTCTCCCCAGGCCCCGCCTTTCAGGTCTGCCGCACAACCGGCCCAGAAAGAACCCGCGACGCTAAGCAGCAAAGCCAAAATAGCTGAGGCAGACGCTATGCGCCACAGTTGCCTGGACGAGTTCGAAGGCCCATTCATTGGCAATTTGGAGGTATTGGGGAATGCCTGGTTCTGCCCGTATTCTGTCTCACAGTGCTGCCGGCTTCTCGATGAAGTCAGCCACCACCGCAGCCACCTCTTCAGGAATGGCCTGCAGGAGGCCGTGCGGTGCATCAAACGATTGAATCTTCATGTATTGGCAGCATTCAGGCGTTTGAGTTGGTTGACCAGTACGTCCACTGGCTTGGCCTTGTCCAGCGCAGCCCGCTTACCCGGGCGCATGGCGATGTGCCAGCACACGTCCGCCTTGGCATCGGGCCTCTTGCCCACTCCCTGGTAGCCGGCGTCCCCAAAGGCATCGACTTCCTCCCCGTGCAGTAGGCTGTTGGCTTCAACGACATCGCTGACGTTGCCTGATGTGCCCCGCACGGTGTGCACTAGGCCCGAATCCGCATCCACACCGATTTGGGCCTTCGTGCCAAAGTACCACTGGTTGCCCTTCTTGCTCTGGTGCATCTCCGGGTCTCGCTCGCCTGTGGCGTTCTTGGTGGAGCTGGGCGCGGCGATCAAGGTCGCATCGACCACCGTGCCGGCACGTAGCAGCAAGCCTTTGTGGCCCAGCAGCTCATTGATGGTTTGGAGGATCTGCGGTGCGGGCTTGTGTTCTTCGAGCAGGCGGCGGAAGCGAAGAATGGTGCTCTCGTCAGGCAGCCGGTCGTCCCAACCGCCGAGCCCTGCAAACTCCCGGAACAGCGGCACGTCGTGCAGGGCTTCTTCCATCGCCGGGTCCGCTCAGGGTGGACCACTGTTGCATGAAGTGGATGCGCAGCATGGCTTCTACGGAGAACGGCGAGCGAGCCCGGCGTCCCTCGGGCGCATACGGGGTGATCAAGGCCACCAAGTCACCCCAAGGAACTACGCGCTCCATCTCTCCCAGGAACTCTCGCTTGCGCGCGCGCTTGGTCGAGCTGCCCAGCTCCAGGCTTGTTTACTTCATGCCGCTATCGTCTCAGGCCATCGCCCTGCGGCCAAGCATATGGGGGGCGGATTATGCAGAACTTCCTTAGGAAACCGCGTCACTCATTGAAGTCCAAAAGCTTCACAGAAACATCCGCTCAGGGAAATCTGAATCTCCCGCCGCCGCCTGCTGCACCACCGCGCGCAACCAGCCCAGCCCCGCATCGCCCTGCGTGCGGCTGTGCCAGACCTGCTCGAAGGCGAACGGGGCCAGCGCCAGCGGCGCCTCGCGCACGGCCAGCGTGGCTGCGGCTTGTGGCGGCAGTGCGCGCCGTGCCACGGTAAGGATCAGGTCCGTGCCCGCGATCACCATGGGAGCCACCGTCCAGTGCGGCAGGCGCAGCGCGATGCGCCGGGCCAGGCCCTTGCGCGCCAGCGCGGCATCGACTTCGGTAGCGACCTCTGCATCGCCCGCAGCCACCAGCACGTGCGGGCGCGCCAGGTAGGCCTGCAGCGTCAGCGGGGCATCGGCTGGCAGCGTGGCCTGGTCCAGCGCGCAGACAAAACGCTCGTTGAACAGCGTCTCGCGCCGCAGGGTTTCAGGTAGCTGCGTGAACACGCCCAGCGCCAGGTCAATCTCGCCGTCTGCCACGCCGGCCGCCATGGCCGCCCGGCTGGCATAGACCAGGTCCAGATCCACCCCGGGCGCCTCGGCCCGCAGGCGGCGAAGCAGCCCGGGCAGGACGATGGCCGCACCATAGTCAGACGCCGCCAGCCGAAACACGCGCCGGGCCGTGCCAGGCGCAAACACCGCGCCGCCCAGCACCGAGCGGATGTGCTGCAAGGCATCGGCCAGCGGCCGGTCCAGCTCCAGCGCCCGCGCCGTCGGCTGGAAGCCGCCCCGGCCCCGCACCAGCAAAGGGTCGCCCAGCAAAACTCGCAAACGGGCCAGCGCATGGCTCACCGCCGGCTGGCTCATGTGCAGGCGCTCGGCCGCGCGGGACAAGTGCCGCTCGGCCAGCAACACCTCCAGGATGGTCAGCAGATTGAGATCTACCGAGCGCAAATTATTCATTCGCTGCATGTTTCACTGACAAAACAAGAATTGGCATTAAACATAGCGACATATCAAACTTCAGGCAACACCCATCCAACTGGAGCAACACCATGAACGCACAAACCTCTTTACTGCCCCTGCTGGTCTCTTTTGCCGCCGGTGCCGTGGTGCCGATACAAGCCGGCGCCAACGCCGCACTGGGCCGTGGCCTGGGGCACCCGCTCTGGGGCACGCTGGTGTCGCTCGCCGTCAGCGCCGTGGCCGCGGCAGCCGTAGCCCTGCTGCTGCGCGTGCCCGCACCAGACTTCAGCCAAGCCACCCAAGGCCCAGCCTGGACCTGGCTGGGCGGCATCGTCGGCGTGTTCTACATCACCGCCGCCCTGGTACTGGCCCCCCGCATAGGCGCCGGCGCCTTCATGGCCACCGTGATCGCCGGCCAGTTGCTGGCGGCGCTGGCTTTTGACCACTTCGGGCTCTTCGGCTTTGCAGCGCGTGCCATTACGCCGGGGCGGTTGGCGGGGGCTGGGTTGATTGTGTTGGGGGTTACGGTTATGCAGTTTTCGAGTGGTGCGGTGGCGGCGGTTAAGGGTAGTTGAGTGGAGCGGCCCGAGGGCGCTGTGTCTCGTGGCAGACGGCCCGGAGCTGCCTTCGATTAATGGCTGTTAACGACCCACAAGAGACATTCATCCGGCAACCTCAAAGCGGTCTGTCATGCTCCGAAACCCATGGTGTCCAGCGGGCTGACTGTTCTGCCCGCAGCCACTTTCAGCACATGCGTGTAGATCATGGTGGTCGATACATCGCTGTGGCCGAGAAGCTCCTGCACCGTGCGGATATCGGTGCCAGATTGCAGCAAGTGCGTGGCAAAGCTGTGGCGCAGGGTATGCACAGAAACGGGCTTGCAAATGCCCGCCTGGGCCACGGCCC
>Ga0116227_10004597_pt1 | contig 29852 bp, 26 predicted proteins | sample S1TSphgellanicum_FD_89693 | JGI IMG/M metagenome (GOLD analysis project Ga0116227, IMG submission 89693) | Host-associated microbial communities from peat moss isolated from Minnesota, USA - S1T2_Fb - Sphagnum magellanicum MG | ecosystem: Host-associated > Plants > Peat moss > Unclassified... | reverse complement strand
TGCCCAAACCCCTCAGCCCCCCCCCCCCCCTCTCCCTTCCTTCTTATTCCAAAATTCAGCTACATGGTATAAAGACTAGGAAACAAATGAATCATGTGTGAACAGAAAAACGCTTTTTTTTTCATTCTATTCTTCTTGTCCCATAGTTAACCGTAGTTGTTAGCTAGCTAGCTATGTACTAACCATCCACATGTATTCACATACCTAAGTAAGATCACCAAGTGCCTTCCCGACTTACCTTACCTGCCTACATAGTAACCACTAACACTCCCTACCTACCTACCTACTTACCCACTTCCATAGGTAGTTAGTTAGTTAGTCACCTAGGTAGTGCAAGGGGATGTACGAGGGTTTACAAAATAGGTTACCAAGGTGGAACCATGGTAATTCAGTTGTGAATGAATCACAAACTGAATCAATTAAGGTCTGGAGTGGTAGATTATATCATTTTCTTGACCACATTATATGGCATAATCTTCCGGTGAGGATCATACACACTCTTAAAAGATCGCCCTAACGGGCTCACTAGCACATTACCCAACATAATAAATGGGCAGGGCTTGATCATTCCATAATACATAATGGGTTAGTTGCACAATACAATACACTTGTGGGTGATGATGGGTCCCATAATCCAACATTTTGGCATTCCAAATTTTATGTTGCAAAAAAAAGAGACATATACGAGAATCAACACAATCTCCAAGCCCATTTGGAGCTAGCTACAAGTCAAAAAAGGCTCTCACAAAACCCATTGCCACTAACAACCAAAAAGCCTAACAACAATGAGTGCCAAATATATGGCAACAAATGAGAGAGTTGAGGCCATCATCATAGGCCACAAAAACCATGAAATTTATGATGATACACCAAAAGACAAAATATGGAGCAAAGGAATATTAAGGAGGAGGTCATTATTTTTTTCCACCCTCTCAAGTGTGTGGATCTAGGACAATAGTCCAAAGGTGGGTACCTTAAATGCTACTTCAATGCCACCTTGGACTTGAACCCATCCAAAGTTCCCCATGTGGTCTTTGATGGGTTCAACTCCAAGATGGGCATTTAAGTAACCTAGTAGCTCTACTCTATCTCCTAGAGAAGTTCCTAAAAACATTTGTCAATTGACAAGCCAAGATTTTTATTTTATTTTTAAAAAAAACTTATATTATAGGTTTAGAGTCTAGAGGCATTATATCCATATATATATATATAACTATATAACTAACTTGATAAATAAGTTATTGTGTAGTTCCATGCAAATGATTTTGAAGTGCTTCCTTCAATGTGGAGATAAGTGCAACATGACAATAGCACATGGTTTATGTTGATGCCAGTGTTGGTTCATGGAACTCATCAAGCTGGTATGATTGGGAGGAGGCCAATTTCAGCTTTGTACTTGTATTGCCCTCAATGCAATACTACCAAGGTAATAGTAGTAGTAGTAGTAGTAGTACCAGCCTCATTTGATTCTTGCCCTAATATGACTTGATACAATACTACTAGCATCAAACCACCACACACCCTCACTTTTTCTTGTGAGCCTTCAATGAGGCTATGGTTTTTGCACTTGTTGAAGTTTTGGGGTGGGGGGGGGGTGGAAAAAAGGCGGGAGGGAATTATGTGACCCACCAATAACTAGTGCATCATCCATTGGAAACCCATTATGACTCAAAAGTGGATGAACCACAATAAACCTCTTACTTCCACTTCACACTACCTAAGGTAATTTACCTTGTATGTATGGTACATATCATAGGTAAGTAGGTAGGTGATGTCTATGTGACTATTATGTATGTTATGTAAGTATGTTGGTAGGTAATGTGTTGGTATTATGTTTCATAGGTAGGTAAGGTACTTGGTGGGTATTAGGTGTGTAGGTACATGTGGATGATTAATGCATCGCTATGATTAGTGATGGGTTAGGAATATAATGAAAAAAAAGGGTTGTGTATTCACATATCATCCATCCTACACATTATGGTAATGGGTGTTTATTCACTAGGGTGGATTGATAGAAACCTTGCTTCCATATTTATTAAATTTGAAAAAATTTTAACATCTATGATGCATTGTGAAAAATAAATAAGAATTAAGGACAACAAACTACCATTAGTATCAATGTTTTTTTTTTTTTTCTTGCACCTCAATGAGCTTAGCTGAGCGTTAAAGGCTCAATTTTATTTGGACAACTAAACCCCTAGTATTAATGCAATTGTGTTTTATATATGCATATCTTGCCAAATGTGCATCCGTCTTCAATTAAGATTGTACAATATTTGTTGTATGAATACTCAATAGTTGCCCCAACATTAAATCCTCCCAAGGTATGAAACGTGGTTTAGTAGCCAAGATATTGTCAAAGTTTCAACAACCATGCCATGCCACACACCATCCTTGCTTTCGAGTAGTTTTTTATTATGGACTTCTAGTTGCCCAACCCCAACTATGATCAATTGGCCTACCCACTAAGGTGTCCCCACCATGGCTAAACAAGTAACTCTAGGCTTAAGCCCCAAGCAATATAGTACTAGGTAGCATGTATGTTTTGCCATGTTAACAAGTAACATGCCCTTTACAATATATATTAATTTTTACAATATATATTATTACAATTTTTATAATATATTTAATTATATTTAGATTTAGATTTCCATTAAATCTAAATATAATTCAATTCAATTCAAGTTGCATGCAATGGACTTTTCAATATTTTCATTCAAGTGGAACTTAAATTCCACTAAATCGCTTTTGTTTTATCAATTGATTAATTTATTGTCATTGGTATTACACAACAACACAAAGCCCAAGTTGAATATGGACTTTTATCTCACAATGTGTTTGTATTTGTATGATGTTCTTCAAACTTTGGAACATAACATTTTGAACATTGGAAACACTTAAAATCAAAAAATGAAATAAGAAAATATTTTGTTTGTGAAGATGTCATATTGTATACCATTCATAAAAAAATTAAACGGCAAAGTCATCGATATTACGATTGATGCTCATCAAGACCAATCTTTAATAAAAAAAAAGTATTTTAAATTGGCTTGAACTTGTATATGGAAAAATATGTTAACATTGACATCATTTGAACCAATTTGTAAATCAAACCAATTCACCAGACTTAACATCCTTGCAAAATACATTGATTATGGACTTTTAGACAAGACTTTCAATTACCATATTTCATCCACCCTGGTTTGTTTTCACCTTTAATCACAAAAAGACTTAACATCCTCTCAAAATACATTGGTTATGGACTTTCAAACCTCTATGATCCATAACCCTAATTCATCAAGATATAGAATCAATGGAATATTACATTATGATGACATGCATCAAATCAAGGACTAAGTGCGTGCTCTAAGCATATGAAAGTCAAAGATCAAAGATAAATATGTTCAAATTTTGGTCCAAAAAATCCAAACAATAGTTAGATAGGTCATGAGTCTTTTAAAGAGAGAGCTAAGAAGTGCATTGTGTACCAAAGGCTTTGAATTCCTAAACCAAAAAAATTCCAAGAATCTTTAATGCTTGTTGTTCCCAAATTTTCTAGTACTTGCTACAAGGAACAAGGTTGCCAAGGTACAAAAAATACATTGCATGATTTTTTTAAAAAGGCTATAGTTCACAATTTTGGTTGTTATTTGTCTAATTGAACTTTGACCTTTTCCAATTTCAATTTCATCTTCTCTTACAACCCTTCCATACATTTCTCAATGTTGTCCACCATGGACATGTTGTTTTATCATCAACTCTTCAAGTTTAGAGTACAAAAAATCTCATTTGGGCTACTTTCACAAAATTTTAGAAAAAATTTCAAATCTTAATACTAAAATTTGATTGCTTGAATTTTTAGCTTTCTTTTAGTCTAGTTTTTTCAATGGTATGTTTAACAAGACATCATAAGGAGTCCACAAAAATAATTCAATTGTGAGGTTCATAATAACTATTAAAATAAAATTAACAAATAAGGGAAAAAAACAAACATGTCCTTGATTGATAGACAAAAAGAACGAACAAAATTGCCCAAAACTTGTATCCCATTTCTAATTGTACATGCCCATACATGTTTACTTGTTAATGTTGCAACCTTAACCTTGTGCTTGCATGGAAAAAACATATTACAATGGACTTTTTTGGATGTCACAAATGCATAAATTTTTGGGTTGGACACATACTATTATATTAAACCCATATGCAAATTGGAAAATTCCAACAAAATGGATTCAAATAAGTAAAACTAATTTTATTTTAATTTTAGTTTCAAATAATTACACCAAAAAAATTAATTTTCAATGAAATATGGATTGTGCAATCTATGCAATTCCAAAATTGTAGTCCGTTAAAAAAATGTAATGGATTCATTACTTATAATGGAATTGAAGATTTTTCAAAATTTTGAGACAATTTATAGTTTCAAGGGTTATGACACTTAAGAGTAATTTTTTTGAAATATATGAAATATGTGATGGACTTTATAATTCTTTATTGTGTGTAATAAAAGTCAAATTTTCAAATTTTCCCTTACATATCCAAAAGGAGGTTTTTCATGACCAATATTAAATAAACATGTTTAGAAAGGTTGAAAGTAGGGCACCATTAACTTGAACATGGAAAAAGATGTCAACTTTAACATTGTTTCAAGGTTTTTTTTTTCCCCATTTTTTCCATTTTTTTGCGTTTAAAAATACACTAGAAAAACTTGCAAAATGGAGTTTGCAATGGAAATTTTTGGTACATCCTAGTGTGCATTCACCTACAACCAAGGCTGAAGCATTAAAAGATAATAGTTGGGAGAATGTTCGTCTTATTTAAGACAATTTGCCACTTTGATGTAGCCTCTATCGTTAATCACAAAATCTATCTATGAAGGAAGGTAGTTTGTTTTGTAATTATGAGATCCACTGAACCATGATGCTTTAAATCATGTTCTTGGTGTATTTGGAAAGGTCTCCACAAGGAGGGGTGCATGGGTTCGGTTCCATGACATTTGGACTTGTAGTGCAAAAGTTCTTGAATATTGAATGATTTTTTCACTGAAAATTAAATTAAATTGTAGCTGAAAATTTCAAAGGAATTGGAATGTGCCTTTAGTGTTGTTGGAAAGATCTTGATGAGCAAGATTTAATGAAATTTATTTGGAAAGATTTGGATTTAGGACGTGGGAAATATTTATTTTTAAATGTGATTTTTACCACTGAAAATTCAAATAAATTCCAAAAAATATTGGAAGGAAAAATCAGTTGAGGATGTGGTAACACTTGAATGTCTACCATTCAATTCAAGCATGATTTCCTTTCATATTTGGTTGTTCAAAAAATCGATACACACATTGCCAAATAATGTTCACATGTTGAGTTTCCCTATTTAGTAATGGGTACATTTGAATCAACAACACATGCCACATTAGTATATTATAAGGAGGAGAGTGTTGAACCCCTCCCAAGTTTGGATCATGATGTATGAATTAGGTTGAATTATGATTTGTTTGTGCACCATTTAGTTTCAATTTGTCCTAATTGCCCTTTTATTGGTTTATGCAAATTAACTTTAGATTGAACTTTTGATTATGAATTCATTATAATCCATCCCAAAACTTTCATCCCTCATTTTTTTCTTAGTAATTAAAAAACGCACCCTAGGTTTTCAATTCGTTATAAAACTTAGAATCAATAAGGTTCTTTACCCCTAATATCACTTGACAAACCTAAGGATGCAATAAGCTAAAATGCAATGGAAACTAACGCAACATTTTATCAAATGTTTCACAAAGATTGCTTTCAAGGTTTATTTTTGGTAGTTTAATCTTAGTTCTTGATTCACATAAAAGTTTTAAAACCAAGAAAGACCTTTCAAAATACCATTGAAACATGAAACCACATGCAAAAATGATAAAAATTATAAAAAAACCCAAATTTTCAACTATCTTTTCAAGTTTTTTCAATTGCCATTTAGTTGGACACAACAATTTCAACTATAAAATGTTATTTTCAACTCAAAACTAATTTTACAACTAATTACCAAAAAAACCAACAATGTTGAATCAACCCCAACATCTAATTGAAAATGACAAACATGTGTCACTTTTTGGGCCAATGATGAGGTGTTGATATATTAGTTGAAAGTGATGCACCATTTTAGTCAATGAAACATTTTCAATCTATGGATGAACTTCATTCACTTTCATTCAACATTGTGGATTAAACTAGATAACTAATTACATTAAATAGTCAAGCTAGATTAAATAATTAGTTACATTAGGTAGCTAGGCTATACTAAGTAACTAGGTTAGGTATCTATGCATTGTGGCATTGACATGTGTATCATGAGCATTGTTGGACTTACATAAAATGAAATAGCCAATATGTGCCATGTATGGTAAGGGATTTTAAAAATTATATATTGAAAATATTGGATGGATTAATAATATCAAGTGACACATAACACAATTTCAATGCTCAATGTGAATATGCAACCATTGTTGATCTTACACCTATCAAAATATAATTACTTTCATTGACAAGATTGGAATAATTTGACATTGTCACATGTACAACATTCAAAACCATGATGAATTGTTTATTGACACATCATGTTTAAGGATACATTAATTGTGTCATGCATAGTTAATCAAAATTTAATCAACAAAAAGTTGTATTATAATCAAAATTAAGTTGACAAAAAAATTAAATTATAGTCAAATTTAATCGACAAAAAGTTGGATTATAGTCATAATTACAAAGCTATTAAAGTTCAAATGTGAAGACAATACACCCAAATAAAAACTAACTAATTTTTTTTAAAAAAAAAACCACAATGGAAGCATAATATACATATACATTATCATCTAATAGTGCATATCCTATAATTTCCATGTGATGAATGGTGCAATTATAGGTCGACACGTAGTTCAAAAACCTCATAGTGCACCAAAAACAACTTTCAATTGCCCAATCTAAAAACCGTGTAAGGAAGCATTGCTCCCACATAGAAAATGGTCTCACCTATATCCCAAAGGTGTTAATGTAAACAAATATTTACTAAAACGATGAAAAAAATTTCCCATAAGGTGGTTGTCATGTGCCAACGCATTAATGTTGATGTGAACCCATTGTTAGCCTATTTGGGTGCTTGGATTCTTGCTTTGTTGGCTCACCTTTCTCAACTTACTCATGGTTGCACCCTACATTTTGAATTGAAAAAAATGAAAGTTGTTAAAATTGAATTTTTTTTAATGGGAATCAAAGTTATAATGCATCAAGAGAAAGATTGTGTATTAGTTGTAAACACATTGAAAATCAATATTAAAAACTTCAATCAATAATAAAAAATAGGGAAGCCAACAATAAAATTAAAAAAAACATTTTGGAAGATGAAAAAAACTAGACCTAGATAATTGGTAAAAATGGCACACATATGGATTTACCTTACACATAGTTGACACACATAATCAAAACTTAGTCGAACTTAATCAAAACATAGTTGAAATCTAGTTAAAACTCGATCAAAATCAAAAATTCAAATTTGAACAAAATAGAACTTCTCACTTCACACATTTTAAAGAAAGATTTTGAAGTGCTCAAGTACTAATGTAATGGTTGCCACACCACATTAACTACTTGGAAAAAGAAAAAGAAATTAGAAAGGGAATGGTGAATAGATTGAAAAATAACCAAAAATCCTTGCCTATATACTTGAATGTAATTAACATGCATTGATGGTTGAAAAGATTCATAAGTTTGACTCCTCTCTACCCAAGTTCTTGCTCTTGAAATGGTAGAGACAAAATTAAACTAGTAATAGTTCAAAGAAAAACATAATTGAAAGAAAAAAAACTAAAGGCAATGTGGTGGAAAATTTGGTGGATAAATAAAAGGAGAAATATCATGGTTGAAGGGGAAAGACTAAAGAAAATATTAAAATATTTGAACACCTACAAATGTGAATGGTGCATGTGATGATGGCTTCAAAAGCTCCATAAACTTGGCTTCTCATGTTATTCACATTACTATCCTTCACATCATATGACCTTAATGTGCCCAATAGTTAGAAAGTTCAACATTTAGAGCGAAGAAAAAACAGCTTGAACATAATGAAAAAAAGAAAACCCACCTTGAAATAAGTTGATAATGAAAGTTTGAAACCCCAAAGTGAAAGATTTAAAGTTCCCAACATGTAATAGGCAAGATGCACTTACTTGAAAAAACCCACAAATTGATTAATTACGTGGGTTTAAACTTATACACAAGTTGGCCTAGGAAAGAGCAAAAGAAAACAAAATCAAATCACACCAAAGGGAAAACTCAAAGTTTGAATGGGAATGTAACATAAAGTCAACTCCCAATACATGGTTATAGTTAGAATGTCAAGTACCAATTTTCAAGTTGACATGGTTTCAATTAGTTTTCAGCTTCAACAAATGCAATCAAAATTTGAATTTCCCACCTAGACATTACCACCATCATCATATTTAATATCATCCATTCATCCATATTATATGTCATGTTGTCCATCCATCCATTTCCCAAGCCACCTCCTAAACAACATACAATAATCACCAACATAATTGGGCCCTTGTTAAGGTCAACTAACTCATTTAAATTAGCTAGCTACCCTAACCTATGTAATTAACTACCATGTTTAGCTTAACCTACATGTAGGTAGGTAGTAGGTGAGGTATAGGTAGGTTGTAAATTATTTAAGTAAGTATATGAGGTAGGTTGTAGGTTAAGTAGGTAAGTTGTGAATAACCTGGATAGATAAGTAAATAATATGTTGTAGGTTACCTATGTAAGTAGGTAGGTAATAGGTTATAAATTACCTATGAGTAGGTAATATGTATGTAAGGTGTAAGTAACAATTAGTAGGAAGGTTACACATCATTTGCCTTCCCTACACCATACTTACATATTAGGTGAGTATATAACCTACCTACCAACCTATTAGCTATTTTCCTCCTTACCATTACCTACACCCAACTTTGCAAAAGTAAGGGCATGTGAAATTTGTGTTGGACGATTTTTAATCATTATAATAGCATTCACAATGACCTCAAAGGGTGAATGCATGGTAAGGTGGCTCACTTTGCATGTCATGCACATGATTTATGTAGGGTACCTTTGGTTTGAACACCTATAGCAAAAAAAATGTTCAAATTTGTCAATTGGCCATTATATCTAGATTAAAAGCTTGATTATTAATACATATGGACAATTGTTTTTCAAAAAGTGTATTTTCAATATTAGTAATGGACTTTCAAAATTAAAAGTATGGATTGACCAGTTGATTGGAATGAAATAAGATTGAGATCTTGACATTGAATTTCACTTCAAACCATTTATAGGTATTACCTACTAAATTTTTGATACTAACCAACTAAACAAATGTTAAACAAAATGAAAATATGGAAAATGCATTATTAATATAGATGGAAGATTTGGCATTATTACATAAAAACAATCTTTTGCAAAAAAATTGATGGATAACATTTGATTGTTGAAGAATCGCCAAGATAATGAAAAAGAATTGAAAACATTTCAAGATGGAGATTTAATGTTATGCTTGCCTAAGGACCCCAAAATAAAAGAAGGCAAATTTTGATTTCCTTGGACTTGGGCGCTTTAGGGGTGGAAAAGGCCTATAATAATAACATTATTCAGCTTTGTACTTTTGGTAGTGATGATGTAACTATAATTAACATCAACAAGTTGAAAACCTATTTACTAGTTGCAAAAATCATTATTATTGTTGGAGCCATAACAATATGATGTAACAAAAGAACATTGTCAATAATGGGTTATTTTAATGGGCCAAGAAATCATAGAAGGAATAGACGAAAAGGTTAGTGCAAGAGGGAAAAGGGAGCTAAAGGTTTACACACCCTTATTGGAAAAACTATGGTTGTCAACATATTTTGAGTTGAATTGGGAAACATAAGAAGAAATGCCGAGCAATTTACACATTTATTATAACATCTTTTTTTGTCACTTTTGTATTTATGTAGGTTAAAAGTGGGAAAGGTTGAAGTGCATTGAAAAACCATTCAAACCTATAGATTTCGTGGTGTTTATTGTTGTAAAGAGAACGTATGTAAATGATCAGCATGAACAAAGTAATTTGAAAGCTTGGAGGTATTAGCTAGCGAAGTACAAAGGCTTGTTATGAGAGAAAACAATATGGGAATGAGATTGCATAGAAGCATAAATCAACTACTTAGGACTATATTACTTATTTGTAGGGATAATCCATCAACCAATAAGACTTATTTTCTTCCAAACTATTGTTTTAATGTGGAACATGGAATTCAACTATTTCAAAAAGTAGTTTATGCAAATAATCATGTTGAAGCACAAGTTGTTGGGTGGTCCTTCATCATGTGCCAAGTGGATGAAATCAAAGGTGAAAGATATCACAAAGGGGATTGTGCCAAAATGACTTGGGTTAATTGATTTTTCATCATGTATGCATGTTACCATGTAGGTTGGCGCAAAGAATGAAGTTGAATGTTGTAAGATTAACCAAGTTCCATAAGCTTTGTTACTTATGTGACTAATGAACCATGTACGGGTCTTTTAGGAGGAAAATAATGTTATAAATCATTTGTTTGGCAAATGATTAAGCCATTAGTTATAGAGTTGTTACAAAGGTGACCAAAAATATATAATTAAACAAATAATTGCAAAATTTACCAAGGCTAGTTGGATGTGACAATTAGTCACACATAATTGCAAATCAAGTGATTATATTTTGGTCTTTTTCTTCTAGTGAAACTTGACCAACATTTCATCAAAAAAGCCAAGGTAAATGAACTTATTTGTAATTTCAAGTTGTCAACTAAAACTAACATGCTTAGAGGATCATTGATTTTGTTTAATTGTAAGGCAATTGGTCAAATTTTCAAGTTGCAATAAAAGGGAAGGTAGTTTCAGTTAGAGAATCCTATAATAAAAAAACTTGATCCACATTTTGAAGGAGGAAAGGAGGAGCATTACAAACAAGATTCAAGGTACATCATCAACAAGGCAACAAGAATACAAATGTAGATACATTTGATTGCATTGGTGAAGGTTGTGACTTTCAAGTAAGACAATAGATTTATGCCAAGAACCTTATTTTCTACCATCAACGTTACTAAGAAGGGACATGTGAACTTGACAAAATTGTTCATACAACACCTACAAAATGAGATAGTGGTCGTGTAACACAAGGTAAGGAAAGTGGAAAACAATCTTGTGATGCATGCACTCATTATTGTGGTGTTAAACACTACTTGTAGTTGTAGGGACATAATGAGGAAGATGACAATCAACCTTTAGACAATTTCATCCACAAAAACCCAAGGATAGAACATCTTTGAAAGTGCAAATGATTGATGTGTATTCAACAACATCAATTAACAACTATAAGAAGTCCACAAGGAAAATTAAGAAGGGGAAAACAATTGGTGGAAGTTTAAGTAACATCAGCTCAAAAGGGGGATATTATCACAGTGGAAAAGACTATAAACAAGAATTGACCATGATAGAGAAACATGTTCATCAATCATTAGTTGTTACCACTAAATTTAACCATTGTGAAACATTCGTAATTGAAGAGCCAATGCAACATGAAACAACTATGATGGTAATGCCTATCAAACAAGAACAAACTATGTTTTAGAGAATGTGTGAAAAGAAATTTGCATTGGAACAATCTAACCAAGAAGCATAAGGAAAAAATATTTATGACATGCTCCAACATGATACTATTGAACATGAAGAGGTAGATATTTTTATTGAAGCAATAGACCATTAACGAGAACAATTAGAAGAATAGGAAACTAATATGGGATTCAACTCCCTATTGACTTCAATAAATGTGGCTAAAAAGGAGGTCATTATACTATAGACAATTGAACAAAAATCTATCAAAGAATAACTTGTATTAATAAAACAATGTTAAACTTGCCAAAGAAAAATTTGTTAACCATGAAGCTATTGAAAGATTAATTGTTTAGGAACTTATAATGAAAATTTGGCAAGGAGAAAATATGGATGATGTTGTCAATGACAAAGAAAAGGCCTAGGAGACACAAATCATTGTTTGCCAAGAAGGTTAAAAGTTTAAAAAGGAGCTAGTTTTTGAGAATCCACAAGCTATCTTTGGAAATGAACAAGCTATTTGAACACATTTTTATTGAAGGTCTACACACAATGACTTTATTTGATCCCATGGAATTTCATTATGAAAAAATTGCATTTGTAAAAATTTCACTATTTAGCAACTATATAGCTTATGTGCAATTATGTTGCAACTTATGTGTACCTATGCAACCTATGTGCAAATGTGATGAATTTTTTCCACTAAAATATAGTGAATTTATTTTTAAAAATGTCATGTTAGAAATTCATGAAGTCTTATCATAGTCGCATATTATTTGTATGAGTTATAACTTATGGTTAATATGTGTCATATATGCAATTATAGTCAACGTATTTTGACTTTTCTTTCAAGTTGCATGTAAGAGTTATTAAGTGTAATTACCTTGTAAGTGAAGTTGTTTGATGTAATTACCTTACAACTGAAGTACAAATTTAAGCAATATAGTCCTACCATTGTGGCACATTACAGGCCATATCAAATTTTAAATGATTATAATCATCATTGATGACCATTATGGGTTGTTGTGAACAATTGATCATTATGAAGAACTATAGTGCAACCATATTACAACTTGACATTTGAAAAGTTAAAATTTGGGCAAGATATACAAAAGTAAGCAACACATGGCAATAAGTTAGTAGATCTCTTGCTTTACATCAATGGCCCTTATGGATCATTATGAACAAGTGATTGTTATGAACAATTATTGTGCAACTAAATTATAATTTGAAATTTGAGAAGTTGAAGTTTGGGCATGATATACAGAAGTAAGCAACGTGTGACACTAAGTCAATAAATCTTTCCCTTCCATTGACATACCTTATAGATCATTGCTAACAAATGATCACTGTGAAAAACTATAGTGTAATTACATTACAACTTGAAATTTGAATTTGAAACATGAAAAATTAAAGTTTGGGTGGGATATGCAAAAACAAATGTGTGCCAATACAAGTCAACATATCTCCCCCTTTGCATCAACAACCCTTGTGTGCTTAAGGCTATTCTCAAGAAATTCAAGTAGAATTATAAAAGGATAAGGTTTTTATTTCTTCGAACATTTTGTTTACCTTAGTTTTGGTTTTTTTATGATACAATTGTAATATTATGTGTTACATTATTTTGTTTAATTTTGTTTTCAAGAACTAAAGATGAAAGATAATGTTGCAAGTTTTATTGTTCATTAGAAAACATGGAAACTTGACGGTCCATGAATGTTGTTTTTTATTATTGTACATCAAAAAAAAAAATGGCGTGAGGACAACATCCATTTTATTTGAACACATTTGGTTTGAAAACTATATTTGGTAATTTTTTTTAGGAAAAATGCCTGATTTGATATATTTTTGCTAGGTTATTTATTATTACATGCAATTAAACATTTTTTTGTTGTTTGTTGTCTAGTAAATCAAATCAAATCAAGCAAGAAAATGAATGATAAAACAACTTGGTGAAACAATATATCAAATGTGGTGAAATGTGAGCTCCATATTCTAATTGTTTCATGCATCTTTGATTTTGTTTTGCATTCACCTACATTGTGTAAGAGTATATGTTGCAATTTTCTTTGTTTCAAGTCATAATTTGATGTCTTATGTTGCATTTATGCATGTTGCTTATTAATGGCATTGTAGTTGTAAAATATTTTTATTTAAATTGACAATATGGACACCTAGATGTTTTTTGTTAATTGCAAAATTACTTACATGTGATGCTAGATTGTAGTATGGAAAGTTTCAAAGTGGACAAGTGATTAAGGGAAAATGTGACAAAAGATCAAATTACACATTGAAACTTAACCTCAATGCTTTAAGTATTTGATGCATATTTTTTTGAAAACCATTATTGTGTGTAGATTAAAGTTTGGATTGTATATAATTACCAATAATATCATTGGGGAATTATACTTTAATGATATGTTAACAAGACAAATTCATGTATGTTGTAATTATTAATGGAATTAGATGCATTGTAATTGCAAAACAATTTTAGTTGAGTTGACATGTACAATATGGACATGTAACATAATCTATGTGTCATTGACATCATTTCACATGTGAGATGAAATATTAAGTTGTTGTAGTTTCAAAAGTACACAAGGTGGAACGAAAAAATTGTTGGTTGTTCCATGGCAACAAAATAGGGGAAGGCATCTCACAAAATGGAGATATAATTTTAAGGTTTTAGATGACAATATTTGATTATTGATTATTGATCTTTTGTATGGGAATAGGAGGACCTTTGTTAGGGTTTAAGGTTCATAGTCAAAATGTATTTCAATATGAATGATTTTTTTTCAAAATGCTCTTGTAATGTATTTCCAACCTTGAATCTTACTGTATATAATTTCAAGTCAATTTCATGTTGTTTATGAATATTGATGGAATGAAAATTATTATACATTATGTAACACAATTTGGACAATTATAATGTGTGTGAAAGATCTATTGGATATGATGATGAAAAATGGTGACATGGCATCACAAGACCTATAGAGTTATTTTTTAGTATCATTTTAATTTTGCATAAATTGTTGTTTATAAATAATATTACCATCACCAATTATGTAAGAAGTTGCAAAATAATACCATTGTGCAATCACTAATTGGTAAATTAAAGTTTCAAAATTTGTTCCAAATTAATAAATTTAATCGCAAAAAAAAAGAAAGTTACATAATGATCCATTTCCTATCATTGATAGTTGCAAATTAGTAGATCACAAATGTAAGAAAGTTACAATCTAATTGTTGGAAAACATGGAACTAAAATTATGTAATAGTCATAAGGTAAGTTGCAAATTAGTTGCAATGAACAATAATAGACTTTGTTCATTATGGAGGAATGAAATGCCACATTAGACTTATATTTGTTTGAAGGTTATTTGTGTGGGAAACCTATGTGGACAACCTAGTTGCAACAAGTTGCACCTAGTTGCATGGAGTTGGCACGTATTTCCAATAATATATGATTCCATATATGAGTACAATGTGTCCATTGCAATTGATGCAAGTTGTCTGATGCAACTTAGGGTGTAAAAATACATGGAGTTGCAAATGACTGTTGTAACTAGAAAATCTAGTTCTCAGGCAAGTTGAAAAACCCTTTTTTTTCCTCATAATGTTTGCAACACATTGGTAGGAATGGGAGAAAACAAATACTAGGTTGGTGATCCATGAAAGAGCTCTAGAGCTATAGAAAATGGAATTGGAAAGGTGCATCCAATAGTTGGAAAGGAAAGTTATAATAGTAAATGAAGAAAATCATTAACTTGTAGAGGCATTGAAGCTAACAAAAGAAACACATCTGAAAGAAAAAGTCATGAAAAAGCTAATGGCATAAATTAAGATTGTAGAAGGTAAGTACACATAATTGTTTGCCAAATGGGAGAAGCACAAGGAAGTTGTGAAAACTCATGATAAACAAATAGTAATTTTGATTAAAACAAAAGGGCTATTGGAAGCGAAGTTAAAGGTATTGGAAAAGGAGAAGTTAGAATTGGAGGAAAAAATGTAAACATTGGAAAATAGTTAATGTAGCATTAGAGTTGAAGGTATAGATGATGGAAAAGGTGAAGGCAACACTAGACATGACCACACATACATTGGAGAAATATAAAGTTGTGTTATAGAAGTGTAATGAGGTGTATGCAATTTGTGTGAAGGGAGGACATCAAGAATGATTGGTAGTTATCGGGGAAGTTAATCAATGAAATAAAGTAATCTTCAAAAATCACATCAAAGTTGCTACGAAAAGATTTTTTTTTTTTATAGATGTAATTCAATTCAAGGAAGAAAACAAAAAAAAAGGTGGAAAGTTTGATGGTGTTGGAGAATGTTATAAAAGTTATGTTGTATGACAAAATGTTGCAAAATTAGGAAGTTATTTAACATAGGTTCTTCGAGAAGCTAAAACCTCCATGATTATATTGTGTTATTGGCAAGAGGAGGATATGGTTTGTCAATTAGATGTAGCCCATGCATGTATACAAGATTTGGAGGAATAATAGGAGAATGGTGATGAGGAAGAAAATGATTATTTAAGATGCAACTTTTGTTAAGTAAATCAACATCTACACCTATTATGTTACATGAAATGAAATAGTTAGAGATGGAATTTGTTATAAAGGGTGAAAGCACACTATGGGTGAACCACTTTTCATCACTTTTCACCCAAAAAAATGATGTATAACAAATATAATAAGTGTCCAATAAACAAAAATCTTGATGACATTTTTTGGAAACCTTAAACATTAAAAAAAAAACTTTAGAATGTGCATGACAACATTTTGGAACTCAAAGTTGATTTTGAATAAAAATTAAGCTTGATCCAATGGTTAGATGAAGAGATTTGGATAAAATCAATGTGCATAAAGTATGTAACATACATATTTTCAACGGCCATAGGGCGTCATATTTGTGGTTTATGACACATTACCAAACCAAAGAAAAATGAAAAAATAATACAATGCCCACCAATTAAATATTTTCCTTTTTTTAAGGTAATTTTTTTCCCAAAAAAAGAGTTTATTATGCATTTATTGCTCAAGAAGTGCAAAAAAACACATTTCTTGAATGGATTTTCAGTCAAAAATTGTAAACTTCTCAATGGCCTTAAATTTAGTTGATGTACATCAATATCAATCACCACTAAAAAAAATCATTACAAAATTCCACCCATAACCTTAGTTTTGAATTATATTTTCAATTTTTCATACTTTGTGACGTGTATTTTTTCAACACAAATATACTTCATATGTTCAAGTTTGCAAACGTTTGTTGGATTTTCTTTTTAAATAAACTATTTTAAGTCTAAAGTTAATGCAGTATACTTGAAATGAACAAAAATAATCCAAGATGTGATGTCCACATGTATCAAAAAAACCAAATGCGAATGCAACATTTTTATTTTTGTGACTACAATTTTTGGGGGGCATAGTGTGCTTTCACTTAAAAGTCTATTGGCAAATAAATAATGGAACAATAGACATATGAAATTCCAACTTCAACTTCAACTAGAAAAGTTCTAATTTGAACTCCTAACCAAGGAATTATTGCAAGTAAATATGTTCCTACTAGATAACCACATATGCCAATCCAAGATTTGTATTAGACACATGCCATGATCAACCTTTATCATGAAAATACACCTACGGTACCAATTACTTATGATGTAGAGGTAGTGGGGTTGAAACCCCATACCTTAAATGACATGTTGCATATTTTCAAAGAACTAAAATATCTACTACTATTAGTAACTAATGTAGAAGCATAGTACATACTTTATCGGTTTTAGACTTGCTTGGTGTTTGGATTTTCCCTTCTAGTGTTGGGGACACTCATCAAGTTGGAGGATTTTGAGCTATTCTAGAAACTTGAGAATTTGGAGAATTAAGAATACTTGGTTTACAACATTATCTATTTATAATTTTTTAAAATCATAGATAATGGTTAAACATTATTTGATCTACTTTGTGTTTATGCATTTTTGTAATTTTGTTAGCATTGTATTTGGGCTTGGATTTTTGTGTTTGTAGGTGAGTTAAAAAGATTTAGTCACCTACAACACATAGGAATCCAAGCCCAAAACACAATGCTCACAAAACAAAAAATGCATAAACACATAAAAATTATAAAACACACAAGAATAAGTTGTTGGAATTTTAAATCACCAAAATTGATGTGTGATCCACACCAACTTAGGGCTTTGAGCCCCATCCATAAAATAATTGGAACATTTTCACATTGGAACTAGTTCCCCACTAATCAATAATTAAATAATTAATTAGGTTAATACTTAATTTAACACTAAATTAATCATGAATTAACTAAGTAACTAACATGATACACTTGACAACTAGGTGAAATCATAGTTAAAAAAGCTAGGGGTGCCAAGGTAAAAGTCCTTTACCAAGGACTTCACATGACATGTGTCATTTTTTCGTTGGTTTATAATTTATAATTTAGTATTTCAGATACCCCATTTAACATTACATTTTAGATATAAACACATTTTGTTTACAAATTGATTTTATATCATGTATATTATGCATTCATGCCTTCTATCACATATATATGAACAATTTTTTTGTTAAAGCCACATTTTCAAAATCCATAATTTTCATGTCAAAAACATTTTTGAACCAAATGTGCTCAAATGAGTTATATATATATTTTTTCATCAGTTCAAGTTTTCTTTCCATTTGAATCATCAATGTTAAAAATCCTCTCCAATTTTCAAAAGGAATGGTGCACATTTGGTAGAAAAAAAGACATTTGAAATAAACAAAGACTATCCACTTTCGATATTTGAATGCTTTGGACATGTAATTTTTTTTTATTTGTGTTAAGATTTGAGCATGTAAATTTTGCAATTAATGAAAATATTCTAAAAACAATTATGACAATCTAAACTATTATGTTTCCATTGTGACCTTTCAAACATACAAAAATGTAGTTTTAAGGAGTGACCATTCACTTGGGTGGCTCCTTTGATTATGATTTTACCCAACTATTGCACATTACCATGTTGACACCTACAACTATCATTGTCGACACACACATCACAAATGACAAAATCCACCTTAATTGCACATAATTTCCAAATTGCCCCTTAAGGTCCCCCTTAGCCAAATGATAATGTAAGGATTCCCTTTGTAAATCCACAAAAAATGAACACCTTGGTTTTAAGGTGGAAGGACCAATAAGCTAGGGTGTAAATTTGACTCCCATCGTTAGTCATCTAATTGTAATCCCTTCAAACCCTTAACCAAATGTGCATCATCATGGAGAAAAACTTAGGTTATTCCTTACTACCTAATTATAAAAGTCCTTAGGTTTATGTCATGCACCAAAAGAAAAACTATTTTTTACTAGTATTTTATTCAAGGGTTGTGGTAGGCATCCCATATACCAACCTCTTGAACATTGATCACACATCAAAATAGTTGTTACTCCTAAAAACTACCCACACAACATACATCAAAGGCCAATAGGGACAACAACAAAAAAAAAGGTCAATTTGATCATCCACATTAGGAAAATGACAAGTTGTGCAATTTTGCACATGGTCTTCTCATCTCACACCATTTCAACCCTTCAACAACAATACTTTGAAAGGTAGTACCTTTTGCACATGTAAAATAACATGTGTCGTAGTCATATTCAATGTAGTTGGTGTTGTTTGCTTGCACACATAGTGTCCCAACTTGAATTTGCAAATTTTGCGGTTAACAACCACCTTCTCAAATGGCAACATAATGTTAATGTATCTAGGCGTTGCACGATTGACAAATTCGTCTAGCAAGTTAGTAATTTGTATGCAAGTTTGGTTGTATTCCATTGGTAAGAGACGATTTGATGATAATCTTTTGATTAGACACCATTGGTAGTAAAATTATTAGTGGTATATTTTTTTGGTTAGGCACCATTGGTAGTAAAATTAGTAAGTACAAATGTTGAGCTAGCCACCAACTAGTAGTTGGTTAGGTACACCCAATTAACAAATTGACTACTTAAGAAAACGTTGTTATCCTATTTTGATTGTCTATATCTATTATTGGTTACTTATTTTCATGATATTTTTGAAAAAAGTGAGGGTATTACACCTCACTTTGTCAAAGCATGTGCAAGATGATGAGGGGTCTCAAACTCACTTGAAACAAGAAATTGATAAAGTTTACAACAATGATAGAAGTTGCAACAAACCGTGACCTCTATAGCTAGTTCCCTTTTTTCTCATTTGCTTGCCATTTGCCCTTTCTTTTTCCTTCTCTATTTGTTGAACCAACTTCAACTATCATCTTAAATCTCATGAAAAGAAAATATAAAAACAAGAAATGGATCATGTGTATGTAAAGGGTATTATGTTCATTCATTCATTGTCTCACAAAGAATTAAGATTTGTACATAACAAAGGTATTGCATCGCAATTTACGCTTGCATGGCCTTACACACCCAAAAAGGGTTTTGCACATGATTTTGTAAATGCATTTTACAAATACTACTTCGGATTACTCTTTATATGTCATGTATATTTTGGGGCTTATAGTTATATAAAGTTGGGGTAATGGGGCTTGGTTCAAAATAAACCCTTAAATTCAACATTTGGCTTCATAAACTACAACTAATCCAACCAAAACCAAAAAGAAATTTTTGGAGACCATCATCAATGACTCTTGAGTTCTGGGTGTTTTTGAGAAGAGCTCACATATGATACCAGGTAATAGGAGACAGATTCAACATACAGATGCATAAGCTACATCCGGTTGGAAGGTTGAATTTGTGCCCCTCAAAACCTATTGCAACAGCTTACCTCCTTGTGTATCAAGCCTTCCTGAAGGTTTAAGGGCAGGAAGAACTCTTCACCAAAACAAATTCAAATCACATTCTGTCCATGGGTTACTGCGTCAGGTCTGATAAAGTGAACAGGGCCCTCAAATTCATTGCTGAAACATTCCGTGACAGTTGCTGAATTCAGCTCTATCTATATAGGCCATTCCTGTGCTCTAAGAGAATTCTTGCAACTGAACATAAGTCCACCATTTTTGCAGATACTAACAAGTACTCTCCTATTCCTCCCCACATTCTCTTACCACAAGAATTGCTAGAGAAGGCTAAACTTTGGAACTTTAGCTTCTGATTCAATCAACCTTCCTACACCACAAGCTAACACTAAAAAAATAAACATCCTTTAACCACTTGGAGAATCTTCTGAAACAATATAATTGCCAGTGCTAAATCCCCTCAGCTTTGCCAGCCCTTCTATAGCGGACAAAACTCCATCTGCTTGGCCAAAAAGCATAATACTGCAGTGACAATAGTCCATTCAGGAAAGAAAACATTAAGCAAACTGCTTTCATCCCCATTCTCCACCATAAATCCTCCCAACCTGTTAGACAATCTGTTATCTGACCAAAAATTGCTTGCTGGATTTCAGTATTTCATTCTATTTACTTCTTTCCCTCTTTCACATCTTCATACTCTGCTTCTGTTGCTTGGCCACCAGCTGCCCCAGTACCAGATGCACCACTTGACTCTGAGGGCTGCTGTTGCTTCATTAGGGTCTCTCCAATTTTCATTGAGGCTGTTTGAGCAGCAGTAATCTTTTGTTTGATGTCTTCCACATTCTCAGACTCCATAGACTTCTTCAAATCAGCCACTGCATTGGTAATGTTATCAATAACATCCTGGGGCAGCTTCTCTTTGTGCTCGGCCAAGCTCTTCTCAACTGAGTAAATTGTCGTATCAGCCTCATTCTTTGCATCAATTGCCTGTTTCCTTTCTTGATCTTTCTGGGAATGAAGTTCAGCATCCCTCACCATCTTCTGGATATCAGCCTCTGAGAGTCCTCCTGATGACTGGATTGTGATAGCCTGTTCCTTCCCAGTTGCTTTATCTCGTGCAGAGACATTTACAATTCCATTGGCATCAATATCAAAGGTGACCTCAATTTGAGGGACACCACGGGGGGATGGTGGGATACCCACAAGATCAAACTGCCCAAGGATTTTGTTATCAGCTGCCATCTCACGCTCTCCTTGCAGAACCTTCACACCCACCTGAGTTTGCCCATCAGCTGCTGTTGAGAACACTTGACTCTTCTTGGTGGGGATAGTAGTGTTACGTGTGATCAGGCGTGTGAACACTCCTCCCAGTGTCTCAATACCCAGGGAAAGTGGTGTCACGTCCAGTAGAAGAATGTCCTTAACATCACCCCGCAGAACTCCACCTTGGATAGCAGCACCCATGGCCACACACTCATCTGGATTGACTGCCTTGCTTGGAGCCTTGTTGAAAATAGTTTGCACAACCTCCTGGACCTTTGGCATGCGAGTCATGCCTCCTACTAACAGCACTTCATCAATCTCTTTAGCTGTGACACCAGCATCCTTGAGACAGTCCTTGCAAGGCTGCTTAGTAAGTTCTATGAGGTGATTGACCAGTTGCTCATACCTGGCCCGTGTGAGTGTCACATTCAGGTGCTTAGCACCAGAAGCATCAGCTGTAATGAACGGCAAATTTATATCAGTCTGAGGTGTGGAGGAAAGCTCCACCTTGGCCTTCTCAGCTGCCTCCCGCAACCGCTGCAATGCAAGCCGATCTGATGATAGGTCAATGCTTTGCTCCTTCTTGAACTCGTCAACAAGGTACTGCAAAAGAGCGTTGTCAAAGTCTTCACCTCCCAAGAAAGTGTCTCCATTAGTTGCCTTCACCTGCCAGATGCAATGATGCAAAACTTTCAGCAACAGAAAGAGGGAGGAGAGTGGGCTACTTATCATTTCGACATAATAGCAAGCAGCAACAAAAATGCGTCCCCAACATAAAATATTTTGGTGTATAGATAGAGCACCTACTGCAACATAATTCCCTCCACTCACACCCCCCAAACAAGAAAAGAATGTTACTTGAGTAATTCATCTGAAATTTCTTGCAACACCCATTTCCTTTAACAAGCTCCATGTCAATCTCACAGCACAGAGATAGGTGATTGTGCAATAGTGGACAGGTAATACCATACCTCAAAGACACCTCCTGAAATCTCCAAGATAGAAATGTCAAAAGTTCCACCCCCCAAATCAAAGACAGCCACCAGGCCCTCCTTGCGATCCATGCCATATGACAATGATGCAGCTGTGGGCTCATTTATGATCCTCAGAACATCAAGCCCTGCAATGCGTCCTGCATCCTTGGTGGCTTGCCGCTGTGCATCATTAAAGTATGCAGGGACAGTTATGACAGCCTTTGACACTGGTCTACCCAAGTAAGACTCTGCTGTCTCCTTCATCTTCCCCAAAACAAAGGCTCCGACCTGGCTGGGTGAGTACTTCTGACCACCAGCCTCAACCCAGGCATCCCCGTTGGGCGCTCGGACTATTTTGTATGGCACCATCTTGGCCTCTTTTTGAGTCTGTGCGTCATCAAAAGGTCGACCTATCAGACGCTTGGTGCCAAACAGAGTGTTGGTAGGGTTGGTCACAGCTTGTCGCTTTGCTGGTGTACCAACAAGACGCTCACCTTTTGGTGTGAAGGCAACAACAGATGGTGTTGTTCGAGCCCCTTCAGCATTCTCTATCACTCGTGGCATCTATAAGCAAAAGGAACAAGGATCTGATTAGTCAGCATCTTTGGAAAAACTGACAGGCAGCTGACTGCATCACAGAGATGAAAACACTATCAAAACACTATCACAACCTGAGAATGCTAGAGAAAACCTTATGTACCTTCCACCTTAAGGAAAATGCTCAACATCATACCACTTATAGACAATAAGTAAAGTTCTTACCTTCCCTTCCATGACTGCAACACATGAGTTGGTGGTACCCAGATCAATGCCAATAACATCACTGCCTGCTGCTTTCGAACTGCAAACAGGGCAATTAATGTTTGCATCAGACTCTCAATCTGACAATTGCTCAAAAAGGATCTGAAACTACAGTAGTTTTACAAAGACCAAAAAAAAAGATTTTGTGAAAAAAAATGATGCAAAAACCTATAGGCTCTGGAGGCAGCTGTCCATCCACGCAGCCAAGATGGTGTCAAACCCAATGTCTGAGACTCAGAGGCCTGCATGTCAGCCAAACCAGTATCATCATCAGGACAAACTTCACAAATCAAAATCATAATAGAGCCTGGTTCAATCAAGTTCCTTGAGAATTCAGTTTTCAATAATGTTGATACATGAGATGCATTTCAACATCATGTTTCTTCTCCCATTACTCCAAGTTTATCTTTACAAGCTCAACAATGTCCCAAACTCTAAAGTTCTACCAGTGGAGCAAAGAAAAAGGGCTTTCTTTTAGCAGACTTTGAATGCAATATTGAAGTCCATGGGCACCAAATCAATCAGCCAATTTTGCGATAAACCTAGGATTGTCGTGCACTGGGTTCGAGATTCACAACAAAACAAGACCAGGTGAAAACAAATCCTGATTGTTTGAAAATTGAGTGTCCCCTGAAAAAGGAACGTCAAAGACAATTGCAAAACAGTCTCATACAGCGAAAAGCACCTTCGCGATGAACCAAGAAAAGGAAAGAAAAAAAAAGGACGGGGAAAGAAAGAAAACGAACTCGAGGAAGGAAGGAAGGAAGGAAGGACACAGATATCTCACCTTGTTCTTCAATAGCCGGGCGGCCAATATCCCCACTCTCGCCATCGCTGTTGTTTCTGTTCCGTCTGTTCCTTTGTTCTTCCTTCTTTTCCTTCTTCTCCACCTGATCTCAAAGTGAACACAAGGATGCGCCGAAAAGATATCAAGGGCAATGAGGTAGTTCCAGAGGGACGGACGGACGGAGAGAAGGAGTACGCGCGCGCAAGCGGCTTGAAATGCATGAAGAAGGCGACGTGACAGGGCGACGAGGATTTAGGGTTTGGGGGAAGATTCTGGACGCTTCTACTACGCTTGGCTTCTCAACCACGGTAGCAGTGTGAACGCGCAAGCCCAATTCGTGAACAGTGGTCGTGTCATCTTTTGCCACGTAACTAGACCGAACTTTCGAGTCCACTCCAGAGGACAAACACATCATGTCTTTTGTGGTGGGACCCACGTAGATGCTGACGTAGCTGAATTTGGCCCTCAAGGTTGGGTACTAGCTTACCTTGTTTTTATATATATAAATATAAATGTATTTAGGGTTTACCCTAACCCCTGAACCCTAGATATATAATTTTTTCTTAGGGAGATTGCACAATTTGTTTTTTCCTCACAAACTTCTTTTGGATGCACATACACAATGGCAATGCTTGGGATTGATTAGGTTTAGGGTTTAGGGTTTGATTTTGTTGCATTGTTTCTTTCCTCTAATAAAAATGAAAAATCCATGATTAAATTTGATTTTTTGGGGTTTGTTTGTTTGTTTGTTTGTTGTAGGGGCATTTTCACAAGAGGTGGTTTGATTATAAAGTTTCTTCTACTAGTTGTTTCTTCCATTCAAATCTTGTAGCAACTTTATGACAAATCTTGTAACAAAACTACACTCAAATCTCATAACTAATCTAAAGAATCAATCTTCTTCAAAAAATTTCCCACAATTGTTGGAGGTTGCAAATGGAAAAAAAAAAAAATAATTTTTTTAAAAACAATGATCATAATCGGGATGATTTGATCCAAGCAAATGAATTAATCATAATTTACAATGATTGAAATAAGTTAATCTATGTCACGATCAAGTTATAAATAATTAAATGTGATGAAATGATATCATATTTTGGGTTAGATTCCACTTGATGAAAACAAATTATTATTATTTTTAAACAACAATATTTTAATGAAACTAATTCATTGAAATTGGTTTAGGTAGAATTTTTTTAGGTTTCATGAGTTGAACTTTGGATAATTTCAAAGTGGGATGTGTTTAACTAATTTTCAAGCAAAGAGGGATGGAAAGGTGTTTTGTGGAATCTTTATTTTTTTAAAAGATTTTTTTTTTCAATATCATAGTTACAAGCAAAATTTCAATAACTTTTGTACCAATTTGCATCCATTTTTATCAATTGAATTTGATTTGATTTGAATTGAATCAAATTTGAATTCAATGTATTTGAATCAAACTTAATAATTTGAATTTGATTCAATTCAATTTAAATTGAATTAAATTGAAAATTGAACATACAATTCAAAATGAATTGAATGCAAAGTCAATCAATATATTGTTTGAATGGAACTTAATTTCCTTAAATCAATTCATATTTTTTCACCAATTGATTGTCATTGGTATACATAATAATGCATAGTCCAATTATCTTAGATTTGGAATTATTATATATTTTTAATGTTTCACATTTTCTATAATAATGTCATATGAATAATGAAAATGTTCAGTCCATAGCTTGCCATAATTGTGATAATTTTCAACATTTCAATTTCATTTTTTCACAAAAAATAACTTCAATATATAATAATTATCTCCATGAAAAAACTAACCCTAAAGTAAGGTAGTTCACAATTAAATTTAAAATGCTATTAAACTTAATGAATGTTGTTCCTTTGATTGATTCTGCATTTTTGTTGTGGCGTAATTGAAATAGAAAACTTGGTTGGAACCTATAATATGCTTAAATCATTGTACATTCTCACTTGGGTAATTTCCACTTTACAAAACATTAATGAATTGTTTTATGAAAACATCCATCAAGCCTATGAGAAAAAAAAATTGTTCAATGAAGAGGAGTAAAAATTCCATCTCTTTGACATGACCAACATTAACATGGTTGTAATCAAAAATTAATAATTGATAACACAATTTGCATCTATGAAAATAGAAGGTGAATCCATATATTTAAAAAATGTATGCACATATTTAAATCATATTTTTTATATAACATAAACCTTAATAAACATGCACTTGATGAGTACATATTGATATATGTTAATTTTAACATTTACATTATCTCAAGGCATTAAGGTGCAACTAAACCAAAATGCACACATTGGATCCTAACTAAATGATAAAATTAAGCTTTGAAAATTGTTTTTAAACAAGGTATTTCCAAGATAATGGTGTTATAAAGAAGGTTTTAGTCCCCTAACAAAAGGAGGAATTACTTTCAATGACATCATTGGAAGAAAAGGTTCACCACCTCTTTTGTTTGATGATGTTGTTAACAAGTTTTTAAGAATATTTTTACAACTCATTAAAGTAATTGATCGATGGTATTAAACATGTTAAAAATGGACATCCTTTTTATCTTATTCATTTTTAAAGTATTGATTGGTGAAAGACTAACTTGAGAACATTCCTCTTTTCCCAATTGTTAAAATTACTTGTTCACAATTGATGTGATATGTACAAGTAAAGCCCCAAGGTGAAATCTATCCAAAATTAAAGGGCGTAACATGAAGCAATAATGAAATTTTTGATCATTTTTTGACTAACAAATTTTTGCCAAATTTTGGTTTGAAAAATATGATTTTGACATATTTAAACGATTTTTCATTGATTTGACCCAAATTTGTTAGATTTTGAAAAGGGAAAAAAATCTCCAAATCACCGTATTCTTATGATCATCTTAGTGAATAGTCAAGAACATATATATTTTTTAATTATGTTTTGATTTTCATATAAAATATGTAGCCATATTTGACTAATTTTTAAAATTGATGATCGCCACATTAGCTACATCACAAAATTGGCAAAAATCACATTGGCCAAATCCAACCTTTTATTTTGGGATTGTTTTCCACCCTTGGGTTTTAAACATCATAAAACATTTTATAATCTTAACATATACCTAAACGTATATAAAGTTCATGAGGCATAGGGTGAGGAGGGGTTTTATGCTTACTTAAATGTGAAATGGATTTCACATGTATAATGATTTATGTTTCATTTTTTAGGAATAGGCATAATATCCTTCCTCTTTTGTAAGAGAGATATTCATTGCAAATATACATAAGAAATTTTCCAAATGTTATGTGTTTTGCCTCTTGACCATCAATTAATACCATAGTAATTTAGTAGGGTTATTATTTAATTAATTATGACAAAATGTTCAAATTTTTTTCATTAGTCCATTAGGACATGTTGCATAGGACATCCAATTGTTTTTGTGTCCTCATTGTAAACATACATATGACTATCTTTTGTGACTACATAATCATGATGAATACACACACGCACGCACACACCTAATATATATATAATTACCTATAATATAAATATATAATATTGAATAATTGAATAATATTAGATATATTTTTTTGTTATCAAATAATTTAGATTATTATTCGTTTCATCCTATGATATTTTGACTTATGTCATTACATAATGCTAACGTAAAAATGTAGGTTAAATAACTAAGTAGGTCACATAATATAGGTACCTAGGTACATACCTAAGGTTTGGAGGCCTAGGCATAAGGAATATTTAGTCAATATATCATTGTTGACCACAGTCATGTCATTTGTGAAGTTTGATCCTTAGACCCGAAGGGTGGAATCCAAATCTTTAACCGATAAACCAACTCTTTTGGTATGTAAATTTAGTGGGGTGCATTTTATTTAATCTATGTTTCATTGTAAACAAGGACAAATGCCACCTTTAATATTTAATATCTTATTTGTATTTTGTCCAAATGAAAAAATTAAAAGGTCATTGTTAATCTTTTTTCAATGATGTATACATTTGTTATTTTTTTCTTTTAAAAATGTGAACTCATTTGAGTAAAAAAAGTTTGAATTTTGGTGTTTAATAATATTTCAATGACCATTATTTTCTTTAAAAACTCAAGCACATGATTTAATTATAAATAGAAATTTTTTATAGCCAACATAATAAGAAATAATGATATGCCTCCCACATCTTAAACCTATATTTGATTAAAATTTTATATTATAAAAGTTTGATGTATTTAATATATGATTTATTCACAAATAATATTCATAAATAGATCATAAATATTTTTATTATATATATATAACACTATTTATGACGTAAAATATTAATAAAAAATTAACCTCAAAATTTAAAATTATCAAATAATGTTATATAATTAATAAATTTATGAAATTATAATTATAATTGTTATATTATAATAAAATAAAATAATTTTAAATAATGATAAAATTGAATAGTATACATTAAATATATCTATATTTAGTTGTATAAATGAATGATTACAGATGTTGTGAATAATTTTTTTGTGTTTATTATTGAATAAAATATATATTTTGAAATATAAGTTATAATTGACATTATTTATGCTTTATAATGTAATTTATTAATTTAATGTACTATAAATAAATAAATTAATTAATCTAATGATTCTTAAAAACTTGAATAACACTAATAAATAAATAAATATTCACATGTGGTCATTTATACAATGTAATTGCAACATACTCACAAATGTCACAACATAATCATGAAAATGATTGAAGGAAAGTGATTATGAACAAAATAAGGACATGATTAGGAAAATGATTACATGACTAGATTTAAACATAATTGCAAAATTTTCCAATCATGAAGGATGCATTTTGGCATAATGTCATCAGCAATTCTGCACATCGTCAATAGTGGCATGTGAGTTCAAGTGTAAAATAGAAGGTTTGGGATGTTGGTCACATGTGTGTGTGAGGCATCGGGTGATGATAGTCACAACCATGTTGGTGGTGTTGGTGTAAGCAGACACAACAAGTTTGTATCCACCAAAGCATATTTAAGTAGGGTTTTTGTGTTTTTTTTGGTTTGTGTGTTTGTGTTTCAATTTAATAGTAGCTAGATTTGTTGTTGCTCTCCAATCCAATGGGTTTTGCTCAAAGTTGAATGTAAATGACTAAACATGAAAACTTGTTAGGAGTTTAATTGCTTCAAGCCTATGTGGATTGTAATTTGATGTTTGTTTACTTTTCTTGAGTGTTGAACTATGAGAATTTTGTACTAAAGGAAGGAAGAAAGGTGATTTGTGTGGAAGAAGAAGAGGGTCTCCTTTTAGGGTTGAAGTTGGGAGGCAAAGAGCAGCTACAGAACCATGAACTTTGAAACAAGCTATGGCACTAGAAGAAAACTGGGTTTTTGTAACCAACCAATTTGCGACTAGTTGCGACTATTTGACATTTACAACTATTGTTAGTTATATTTACAACCACTTTTTGCATTTGGTCTTGCTTGCAACTACTCTATGACTAACTTGCGACTAATGGATTTTTTCATCCTTTCATTTGGATAGCTTTCAACACAATTTCCATCCAAGAAGACCCTTCTACCTAC
>Ga0116227_10004596_pt1 | contig 29855 bp, 22 predicted proteins | sample S1TSphgellanicum_FD_89693 | JGI IMG/M metagenome (GOLD analysis project Ga0116227, IMG submission 89693) | Host-associated microbial communities from peat moss isolated from Minnesota, USA - S1T2_Fb - Sphagnum magellanicum MG | ecosystem: Host-associated > Plants > Peat moss > Unclassified... | reverse complement strand
TCACCGAGTTAATGTGCTTTTGAATTGCCGTTTTTAGGTCGGGAAGTTTGGGGGATGGGGTGGTGAGCTTTTGGGGGGGGGGGGGGGGGCGGGGGGTGTCTAGACTCAAACAAAGTTGTAGATGATCTTGCCGACCGGGATTTGCGCTGAGTTCTCGGCGGCTCACTGCCGTTGCCATTTCCTGCATATATAGCTTCTCTCTCTCTCTCTCTCGCTATTCTGTGTCTCTGTCTCTCCGTCTAGTGTTCAATCTTCAGGTCATGCATTCTGTTGCGAAGTTGGATTTTTCAGACACTCAAGTTCGTCGGTAATAGTCGTTGTTCTTGTTTTTCTTTTCTTTTTTGGCGATTTTAGCGCGACGTTCGAGCTTCGGCAGTCCGGAATTCTGTAGCTGCTGGGAGTGCGGAAGAAGAGAAAAGCTTTTCCAGTTTTTACGTTTGTTTGTTTCTGAGAGATTGTGTGTGTGTCAGAGAGAGAGAGAGAGAGAGAGAGAGAGAGTTTGGAGAGAGCTAGACATGGCGGGAGGACATGTGATGGCAGTAGGGCCAATACGGCATTATGAAGGGCGGACCACAGTGTATGTGGCTCTGGCGTGCATTCTGGCAGCCAGCGGCGGTCTTCTCTTCGGTTACGACATCGGAATCTCAGGTACCCAACCAATTTTTTTTTAATCCATCCTTCTTCAGCATCCTCCTGTGCATGAAGAAGATCTTGGAAAACAAAATTTTCCGTGTTGCAGATGATCACGCCCAAATCACAGACCCAGAAGCTGCTGCAGCAACAGCAGCAGGACTTGATGGTCGGATCTTTGGGTGTTTCTGCCAAAGCTTCCGGAACTAGTTCTCCTTTGAATTTTCTTGAGAGCTAGAGCCGCTGGCTGGATGTCGTCGTCTTGCAGCTCACAACTGTACGTTTGCTTTGTGGGGATGGGTGCTTTTTTGTGGGTGTTATGGGACGACATCTCCAGGGGGAGTGACGGATATGGACGATTTCCTCACAAAGTTCTTCCCAACAGTCGAAAGGAACAAGAACAGAGTGAGCTCCAGCGACAGTGATTACTGCAAATACAACAACCAAGGACTGCAAGCTTTCACCTCCTCGCTCTATCTTGCAGCTCTTGTGGCCAGTTTCTTCGCATCTTTCACCACACGGCTGTTGGGTAGGAAGATCACCATGCTCATCGCCGGTCTCAGCTTCCTCTGCGGTGCTACCTTGAATGCCGCTGCCCAGGACTTGGCCATGCTCATCCTTGGTCGCATCTTACTGGGTGTTGGTGTCGGATTTGCTAATCAGGTAGAGCTGCTCTCCTCTCTGCACAAACAAACAAATCTGCGCCAAATGAATTCCTTCCTTTTGCGTATATTGTATTCTGGAAGCTTTTTTTTCAACAACATGAGACCGAGGGATGATGGATTGATGACAGTGGGTGGGTTCTTGTTGTTCCTTAATGTTGGGTTCTTAATCTTCTTGTTGGGTCCTTTGTTTTGTGAACAACTAACAACAACAACAACTACAACAACAAACACAGGCAGTGCCGCTTTACTTGTCAGAAATGGCACCAGCTAAGTTGCGAGGAGGGCTCAACATCATGTTCCAGCTTGCCACAACCATTGGCATTCTGTGTGCCAGTCTAATCAACTATGGCACCAACAAGGCGACACCATGGGGTTGGCGACTCTCGCTTGGATTAGCTGCTGTGCCTGCCTTCTTTCTCACATTGGGAGGTCTGATTTGCCCTGAAACACCCAATAGCTTGATCGAACGAGGACATCTTGAAAAGGGGAGAGCCATTCTTGTCAAGATCCGAGGGACTGAAAATGTCACTGCTGAGTATGAAGACATGCTTGAAGCCAGTGAAATTGCTAACCAGGTTTGTGCATGTGCACTCTTCTTCCATCATCATCATCACTACCTCAAGCTTTTCTTCTCAAATCCTGACATCCATCGAAAAAAGAATAGTTGAAGAAAGCTTGCTTTCTTCTTCAGTTGAGCTTGTTGTATGTTTGTTGAATGTATTTCCCTCCATCACACCTATGGAACCATTAATGTGATGTTTTTGTGCAGCATCTGCTGTTGCCGACTGATTTGAATTTTGCTTGCAGGTGAAACATCCTTTCCGCAACATTCTTCAAAGGCGCAACCGGCCACAAGTAGTGATGGCACTCCTGATCCCTTTCTTCCAACAATTCACTGGGATCAATGCCATCATGTTCTATGCACCTGTGCTCTTCAGCACCATTGGCTTTGGGAAGAATGCATCACTCTATTCTGCAGTCATCACAGGTGCTGTCAATGTTGTTGCCACACTTGTCTCGCTTGCCAGTGTGGACAAGTGGGGACGAAAGATTTTGTTTCTGGAAGGAGGAATTCAAATGTTTGTCTCTCAGGTTAGCAGTTGCTAATTTACTCCTTTTCCTTCTTGGATCCAAGCAAAGCTTCTACAATAAAACGGACATACAACAACAACAGTTTTGAGAGCTCAGGCACATTCATTGTGCAAAAACTCTCAGTTTCAAGATAGCATTCCTTGCACAAAACTATCCAAATAGTTTCAAGGGCGCCACATCTCTTGTGCAAAAAACTAAACATTCTATGAATGACATATCATTTTCTGAATCATGAGTTCCTCTGGGAATGGGCATTTGAGAAATGATGTGCATTTTCTTTCTGCTTGGCAGTAGTTTACATATCAGGGACTCAATGATAACTTACAAACTATGGTTTGCTGGTTGGGGTTTTTTTCCCCTGCAGGTTTTGATTGCAATCATTCTGGCAGTGAAGTTTGGTGGAGATAAGAGTCTTACAAAGGGAGAAGCAACAGGTGTTGTGATATTGGTTTGTGTTTACGTGGCTGCCTTTGCATGGTCATGGGGTCCTCTTGGGTGGCTAGTGCCAAGTGAAATCTTCCCTCTGGAGACCAGATCTGCAGGGCAAGCCATCACAGTGTCAACAAACATGCTTTTCACATTTGTGGTAGCACAAGCATTTCTCACCATTCTCTGTCACTTCAAGTACGGGATCTTTCTCTTCTTTGCTGGTTGGGTTGTCATAATGACAGTTTTCACCTCCTTATTTTTGCCTGAAACCAAGGGTGTACCCATTGAGGAAATGATTCACGTCTGGCGCCAGCACTGGTTCTGGAAGAAGATTGTACCTTCAGCTGAAGAAATGGGAATCAAACCCCCGACGGTAGTCAATGGTGGTGATGTTGAGAAGCTAAAGCAAGTCTCATAAACTTAAAACCCAAAAAACGTTAACCAAACTTTAGATGGTTAGAATTATTTTTTAAAAGTTTTGAGGATTTTCCACAATATGTTTGATATGGATTTTGGGGGCAGAGATTGTCTGTTGATTTTCTCTCATTTCCAATGTGTCATGTTCTGAGCTCTCCACTACCAACCCATTTGTATTGTTATCTTACAGGCAACAATCTACTATGCTAGTTGCTGTGTGAGAAAGTTCAGGTCCCTACAGAGACTGCCATCCCCAGGAGACTCTGTACCTTCTTCTGTTGGCATTAGAGTATTGGCATTTTGAACACATTTTGTATGATATTTGCAGAATAATAGTTGACTTTCATTTTGTACAGATGCTGATTGTAATACTCTGTCCACTGCTCCTGTCTATCATGTGCAACAATTCTTTGATGAGAAATATTGCAGGAATGTATCTTATTTGTTGGTCAAGCAGAACAGAAAATTGTTATCACTTCATCTTGCACTTCTGCAATGTCAGAAAAAGATCATTGTAATCTAAAGATAATTGCAATCTAAAGCTCCATGGTTTGTTGATTTAGAGAAAACTATTGATGTAAAGTGTACATGACTGCAATTTACTCTAGAGCCTTCAAGCACAACCAAAAAGCCACAAGAGCTGTCTAGCACACAATTTGAGAAGAAAAGGAGACAGAAAATTCTGAAAAAGTTGAAGAGAAAAATCCAGCAAAACAAGGCAAAATCAAACAAACACAATAATAATCAAGCACAGTCATGACTTTTGTAAGGGTTACTTACAAGGTAATATCAAGCCATCATCACCTTCAACATGAGTGGCAGTACCATTATTCCCTGCTGACTTCATTCACTGTGGACAATGTGGGTGGGAGATAAAGAATGTAATAATCTGCTCCAACTTAGGACAAACAATTCTATAAACACCTACATCCTGAATTGTTGAGGCAAGACTGGAATGCAATAATCTTCTCAAAACTTCAGGCAAACAATTACACAAACATCTGTGTCCTGATTTTGAGTCAGATTTTAGTAGGCAATGGGAGGAAGACTCAATCATGATGGTTGCTAGCCACTCAAGTGGACAAGGCCAGGAGACGGGAAATGAAGAAAAGATGATAAACCTCCTTTGTATTAACATGGGCACTAAAAGTCTCTAACCTCAACAACTAGCTATTTACATTTTAACACTTCCAACTAAGTGCCTACCCAGGCTGCCTCAAACTGGCACCCTTCGATCTGTTCGAAACCTGTCAAAGAACTGCATGACCACCAAAAGTTTTGAAAAATTATTAGCATATCTCAAACTCCTTTCATGACATTGAAACTCTCAAAACAATTCACTGCACCAAACTTGCAAAACAGCATTTGACTTGCAAACAAAACAATGTGTACAAGATACTCACCGACACTAAGACAGGCTGCTGGAGTAACCGGCCCAGCACAGGCACTCTGTACAAAAATACCACCACTGTTGGCAAGAAGCCACTGCAGAACAATAGTCCATCAGTGTGTGAACAAGGCAGCAATGATTTATAATTAACACTGGAGCACAAAAAGAGTATCTAGACTGGCTAAAATGGCTAGAATGAAGTCAAAAGCATGCTAAAGAGCTGACAATCCATCAATGTGCTGAAAGACAAATCACATACCTGAAGAGAAGAAAAAAGCCATATGTTTCAATTACCATGCCCACTATTGCCCACCCGATGAGCACCAAAACAAAACCAGCGCCAAACAAAATGGATCCCTGTATGAAATGAGTCAAAGTTCAGAGTGATTAGATACACACACACACACACACTTTCTGGTGAGTAAAACAATATAGACTTTGCTAGGCATATTTCTCCACCAAACAGCCTGTGAACTACAAACTAGCAAACATAAGAGGCCAGTGTTGCCCTATACACTCCTGTAAGAATGATCCTGCCATGATCATTGAGAATATCCCCACTACCCATCTGACTAATTTGCAATTTCTGATGCCACAAAAAGAAACCCACCTTGTAGTTGCGAGGATTGAGGAAGAATGAGATGGTTGATTTCATGCCAATTGTAACCATCACTCCTGCAACAAAAAGGATCTGCATACAACATGCCAAAGTGGAAAAGAAAAGAATTTAATTTGACTCTGTCACTGTAAACATTCAAAACTTTGAAGACTGCTGATTTCAGGTCTTAGCATAGTACTTGCCAAATTATGAAAGGGAATATTAATGCACATGGAGGAATTAAGTACTTACATTTCCCATGGCAAGTAGACCTTTGTCAAAGAAGAAGATAATTCCAAGAAAAGAGAAGAGGACTCCAAAACCAGTCAGTCCAATCCCAATCTCTGCAATCACATATCACAATCAATTCTTTCTCAAACCCACATTCAATTTCTTTTCCCAGGAATTATCCTCAAAGTGCACACTGCAAAGCTAAAAACATGGGCACCAAGAATGTCAAACACTGCACCAAAGTTGAATTTTGCAATACAAGCATTACATCCGGATCATGTTCTGGAGCCTTACGGCCCATGAAAGGAGAATCTCACAATAAATAGACTCTGTTTAGCTGATGTTCTACTCTGATGCAAACTCATTCAAATTCACTTTGAACAGTAATTTCTCTCTCTCAGGATCAAATGTGGGACCCACACCCTAATCTGTTCTTTTGTGTGTAAGGTTTGTGAATAGGTTATGAATCTGAGGATTAGGGTTTGCTACTCCACAAGAAGCGTATGTTGTTCCATGATCCAATTGTTAGAGTGAAAACGTTTGTATACTGCAGGCAGCTCAGTGAGAGCTGATCTCATAATCTTCAGGACTCTGCTGTTTGCAAAAACATTTGGCTGAGAGGATTTGGCTGCAAGAGTTCTCTTGGTAACTAGTACCTTCATCTGCGCCCCAAACCCTAATTGAAACAATTTTGATGAAATGGGTGATGACAATGAGGGAGTGGATCCTCAGCATGACTTTGTTGCAAGAGCCTACCTCCCCAACTACTTATCGCACAGATACGTCACCTTCATACATCTTGGGAAACAAACCAATTCTGCAAGAAAGAAACTTACTTCGCCGATCGTTGATTTCGAACCCCACCATTGTGCCTGCCTCGAGAAATCACTAGATGGGATACTGCCTAGAGGGGAAAGGAGCTCCGGAATCTCATAGGCCGCATCGCAACCCCGCGATACTTCCCAGTCTCCCACTCTCTGCGGGCTGTAATTGAGATCTCCCCTCCTACAATTCAGATGCAGAAAATTAATCAAGAACGAGTCTGCTCTATGCCTGGTACAATTCTGTAACCAATCTGCGATCAGATCAGTTCAGATTTCAGCTGCTGTTGCAGAGAGCTGGAGAGCCATCGTCGGAAGACAACCCAAGCTTTCACGAGCGACAACCGCGAGCGACGTGCAAGAACGACCCCGAACCAGTCCCGAACCTATGTATTCGAACCTAGATCACCAGACCTAGATATCACAACCTAGATCTTTGGCTAGTAAGGGTATCCTTTGGAAAAAAGGTGTTAACCTACCCACAACATGAAAATTGATGAATTTTTTTGTCATTGTTTTCTCATGATACCTGGCCAGTATCACAAGGAAAAAAATGATGTGGGGAATTGAAAAAAATGATGTGGGAAATTTTGGAAAATGGAATGCCCACAGGTGCAAGGATTTTGTTTTCTAAAATGTTGTAATAGCAACTCAGAGGTTTGTGCAGAGGTGTAAAAAATGGTGATGAAATTGTTCAAAAAAGGTGCCTGGAATTTACGTTTTTTAAAGAGCTGTCTGGTTGAAATAGTGCTTTCATGTTGCATGTCTTTTGCCTGTGGCACAGGCAAAAAGCCATGGCAAATTGCAGGGAACCTTTAACAAGAATCTGAAGTTTTAACATATGCTTCTTTGACTTTAATGACAGGTACACAAAACCCTATTATTTCTGTATAGGTTTTCAACATTGCAACCTCCTCGGACTAAGGGACAGGGTTGTGGCACATTACTTGTGCTGTTTGTTTCATTTTCTTCTCAAACCATCGAAAATTTATCAAAAATGTGAGATACCCTATTATTCATCTGGTTATCCATCTGCTGCCTATCTGGTACCTGCCAGGTATCAGGATAATCCTCGCACAAAATGCATCACATTTTATGTCATGCATCACCCATCCTAGAAGGGGCTGATGACCACCTGACCCACCTAGAGAAAGAAACCTTAACCTTTAATAGTGTACATGAATAAGACACCAATACCAGTTACTTTAAATGTATCAATAAAAACTTCCATGCATGGTCCGGTGTACTCACCCAATTGCAATTCTGAAAGCATGTCAGTCTAGAATAAGCTAATTGTGAAAATCTAAGAGTAAAACCTCCATTACCGAGCTTGGTTTATATACCTAACTGGTTATGTTGATTGCTTAGCAACTCTGCATGTCACAGGCTGTTTGCACAACAGCAACAAAAGTGTCTCTGAAACTAGAGGCCCACCCAAAGCCACAGAGGCCGAGGAAAATTGCCAGGACAAGATACAATTAGAGAGCACCATCATGGATTAAATCAGCAAGAAGGCGGATCCTCTGTTTTAAGATCTAGCTAAAGATTTTGACTCATGGTTGCATTAATTTGTTACTATTTACATTACAAATTTTGTAATGCTGAGACAAGACACAAATTCACTGGCTATGTTTGCATGTCCTCTCAGTGCACGGATTGCATAGATGTATCAGCTGTGCAGTGGGTGGCATTATGCTCATTTCCTAAGATGAAGCATGTGGTCTCCAAAATCTCTTCTGCACAGCAAGGATCTCCTCACCCTTCTTTGTGTTCATTTGTTTGACATCCCAGTGCAGTGACTTCACAATCTCTTGTACCAAATTCAAGACTTTCACCTCATCCCGGAAAATTGCCCAGCCATCAGGTCGCAGAATGCGGTCCATCTCCAACAGCAAATTTTCCAGCTTGCATCTGTGTGTGTGGTGCCCATTTTCAAAGGTTAAAAACACTACCCAAGAATATCTACTAAAACCTCAAGTTCCAAACATGAGAAGGTGGTAATTCAGGTTGGAATCTCACCAAATAGACCAAAACCCATGAGAGAACAGATGCAAAGAGAGGAGAGTTGACTTACGTCTTGCTGATAGAACCAAGTAAATGATTTGCATGCAGCAAATCATAACTGCGGGGGTAAGTGCTGTGAGGCTCACACCAGTCATGGTACATGCCAATCAGACCCCGATCAAAGATAATGGGCAGTGTGTCTGGTTCATTGATGGGTACAATGTTCATCACCCACACTGGTTGAGAGATAAGCGCAGCAGCAAAACTGTTCAAAAAGTTCAACCGTTTGAATTAACTTCTTAGCCAAGAAAAGTGAAAACTACCATGGTATTCCAAAACCCCTCCATATGTTTAGTTTATTACACACAGAAAATGTAGTGATCCCTATCCTAAATGAGCTGGATAAATGTGGCATTAGGCCAGGATAATTTACCCGCCATAGTCAGCCTTCATGTCCATGATGTTTCGCATAGTGCTCCAGTCGATATCCAAGTCACCCAGATATGACTTCTGGACAACCTGCTTCCAATGGAGTGCATCTGCTTCAAAGTCCTCCGGAGCTGTCTTTCCATAAAGACCTTTGTCTGACTTGCTTAACCAGGCAGGGGTAATATTCAACCGCATTGGCCACTCTGCTGGCCATTTTGAACGAGCAGTTGTTGGTATTCTGTGGATGCATGGTGTCATTCTCACATACCTGCAACCCATTGCTTCCACACATGAGCCCTTCCATAACCAAGCTTCTTCTCTCTTGAATACACAATCTCTCCTTGGTCCTAAATCACATTATGAAGGTTCTCACCAGGCAGCATCAGGATTGTCGTTGTCACGACAAATTGGGGGAGATTCCTCTTCCCGTGAGTCATAAAGCTTGTTGTCTTTGGGTTTCTGGAAGATTGCAGCACCAATGCTTGTTGAAGGATCTGAATTTCTTATGAGCATTTTCCAGGCTATGCTTTCTGTCACAGCAATTGTATCTGCACCATTCCATTGCTAAACATCAGACTACAGCACTGTCCAACATGTTTTGATCCCTCATGTATGACTCAAACCCCACAAAAATCGACATCATAGCAGACAAAATGACCTCACATAACTGGTTTTGGTACATATATGGTACAAAAATGTTCAAACATCAACCCTGAATCTCTCTACTTTGACTGAAATAGAGAAGCTAGCACAAGATGGGCACCTTTCCACAATTTCCGATTGGGTTCATCATCTTGATACACAGGAGTTGCTGACCACACAAATAAGCCTCCTGGTCGCAATATCCTGTTTAACTCAAGAAGCAGCAAGCCACCTGTTGATGCACCCAAATAGCATAGAATCAGTTACAGAAGGAATAAACCTGAAGTAGCAACTACTTAATCACTGGACCCTCAACAAAAACCCTGGAAAAATCCACCTATTCTTGATGGGTCTGGCAACAAAAAATGATAACATGGACATGAGATGAGATCATTGAGCACAAGAGAGTGTACCATCAGCATCCCAAGGTACCCGGCAACGAGCACAGTGTACAACATCAAACACATTGCTCGGGTACACCAGCCGCTGTGTGCCCATCACTGCTGAAACAGCAGGTATGCCTCTCTCCAATGCCATCTGCACTTGGGCTTGATGTTCATCTTTGGGTGCAAATGACATTGCGAGCACATTCCTATCAAATAAATAGCCTCCAAAACTGGCCACTCCACAGCCAACATCCAGCAGGACTCGTGTATGCTTCCCCCACGAGATCTCTGGCCAAATCTGGTGGGGAGAAAAGTTTTTGAGTTAACCTTGCAGAACAAACCACAAAAGAACCACAAGCCAAAACTGGAGTCCCTTTTGCAGAACATCTACAAACAACACTGGCCAAAACTTGGGTCTCATGCTCACAGTTATGAATGGCAGTCCAAGAGGCAAATGCATCAAACAGTTTTAAGGCTCTCATTTGTATCCCTTACAAAGATGCACACAGCAAGGCAAAAAGGGGTCCTACCCTTTCTAGATATTCAATGTACTGCCCCACCCCATTCTTGAATTGGGTTCCACCTCCGGGAAACTCAAGCTTGTCACTCTTCTTCTTCACCCAGTTCTGATCTGCCTTATATGAAGCCAAATCGTCATATGGCACATTGCTATACCAGACCTGCAACCACCCAAGCAAGCATCCTGCCAATGACTTACAATTGCACCCATCCATGTGATAGATTCAAAACCATGCAAAACATAGCAATTGCAACATTGCAACCACATGAATGACATAGCCAAGTTGTACTCACAACAGAATAATGATGATCCACCTTCACTCTGAATTTGCATCCAGAGATTTTTCAGATCTTGTTCTTAAAACTAGAACAATCAAAAGCCTGATGATATACTTGCCTCATTTCTGCTGGCTGGCCATGGAATGTGCGGTTTGTAACCTGGTGGAAGTGGAACCAAGCATTTCGGCAAGTCTTCCTCTGAAGGGCAATGTCGTTCTCTGTGCTCGTAATGTTTACGAGTGGCAAGGTGATCGAGGTAGTCCTTGTTGTCCAGGCAGGGGATATAGGTGTGAGCATCAACACCTTCGAAAGAGCAGGTTTTCCACTGCTGAACCCCTTTGATGTCAGTCTTCACATTCCCATTCAACACCTTTTGCTCTTCTTCTTCTTCTTCTTCTTCCCCCTTTTCCTCCTCTGTTCCAGTTGCTGCAGCCTGATCTGTTGTTGTTTCCTTCGCCGAGTCATCATCACTATCAGAATTTGTATCTGAATCTGTCAAATCCTTTTCATCCTTGGATTCTTGGGCTTGTGTTGTCCAGCTGCTGGCACTCTCTTTGTTCTCAGTTGTCAGATCAGCCTGTCCAGCTCCTACTAGTGGCAGGTCATCAGCTGGCAAGCTCTCCAGTTTCTCCTTCACTTTCTCCTCCTCAGTCTGGTCTTCGGTGTTCTCCTCTGCATTGTCAGCTGTCTGCTCACTGTCTTCCTCCTTGGTTTCGCTACCATCACGGGAAGTAGTAGACTCTGAGTTTTCTTCATCTGCCTCCTGGGCATTTAACCTCTCTTCTTCACCTCCTTCCGAGCGATTTCCCCCACCCATGTCCTCTTCCTCGGTACCTCGGACATCACGAGTCGCATCTTCAAACACTTGGATCTCATCACCATCACCAGGGCTCACATTCTTCAGAACATCACTCCGTGTTTCTGATTCCGGCACCTTCGCTGGTGCACTGAAAACCCAAACTGCCACCAAGAAAAATGCCACAAAGACCGCCCCTGTAACCATCACGTAAGAAGCTGGCATTCGTCTCTCCTGCTGCCTTCCATGCTTGGGAAAGCCCATGCTTGGGCAAATCCCTCTCCCTTCCTTCAACCCCTGGCTCTGCAACAGGAGAATCCACAACCGTAAAACAAAACAAAACCCAAAACTCAGTAATCTGTGAACAACAACATTTCACTGAAATGAGTTCTGTGCAAAACACATTCTGAAGCCCAGATGCAAACACATTCTTCACGACATCCAGAGAACGACATCAACAGATCCAAAGCAAAAAAAAATCAGTAACCTGCGAACAACATTTCACTGAAATGGGTGGGTGTGCATAACACATTCTTCACCACATCCACAGAGAGAGAGAGAGAGAGAGAGCATGAAGATCCAAAACACGGACAAACAACTCGCATCGGCAACCCCGCAACACCCAAAGAAGAGGAAACCCTAAAATGCACTGACGAAGAACAAAAACCCAACAAAACACAAAGCACACACTATCAACCCTTTTGCATCGTCGGCATTTTACCAGCACTCTAATAAGTTCTTCCTCATCATCCCACTCACCATTTCCCATTTCCTTCTTCTACGAAGAATCGAAAGAAAACCAGGGTAAGAAATGCCACCAGATACAGAAAATACATACCCAGTAACAACAGGTTTTTCCAAGCTCCGCAATGCACTCACCGCAGATTGCACAGCGCTTACCGACATCAACAACAGCAACCAGCCAAAGAAAAAAAAAACACAAAAGACGGAAGGAAAAACTCCGGATCTGAGATCTACCACTACCTGTGATGAAGCGGAGATCAAAAGAACAGAAATGAGTTGCTGCCAATCGGATTTTCGCGTGAATCTTCCGACGAGGCAAGAGCGAGCACAGAAGAAAAGAATCCAAGAGAGCACAAGAGAAGCTTGCAAGGAGACTTGGTTGATGAGCATTATTGCAGAGGGCACCTGAGATCCCAAATCAGGTCCTAAACGATTCGAGTAGGAAATTAGATGTCCAAACTGCCAGTACTTTCTTTTGGGGATCTGATTTGGGATATCATCATCCCACAACAAAATAATAAGAATAATGATAATAATAATAATTCATTTCCAATTTGGCCATGAACAGCCCAAATATCATCAAACACAGCTCTCATTTTTTGGTGTGAAAATTTTAAACCATTTTTAAAAATAAAAATAATTCTAATTACATTTCTTTCTTGTGCAATTTTTTTTGGCTTAGTTGCAATTCCAACATTAAAGTAATATAATTTATCACACACAGAGATATATATGCAATGTATTTGTAAATAATAATAGTAATTAATAATTATTAATAATAATAAAAATGATATAAATATCATGACATGGTCTTTTGTGTAGTTTTACACCTTTTCTTTAAAAATGTGATGTGCCAAAATCCCTTTTTGTTGTGCATGCTGGTTTACGTGTTGTGACAAAAATACTTGAGAGCTGCTGCTTCAGGAGGATTGCATTACACATTGACTACTACTACACATGACAATATGACAATAAGCAAATCAAGGCACCCCCATTGATTTCATTTCCAAATTCCTGCCTTCCGTCCAATTAAGTACACTATATGGTACTAGGTGATATAATGTTGGAAAATATGTTGCAGACTCACAATATGGGTAACAATAATAATAATAGTTAATTGCCCTTTTTTGTACATCCTTTTTGTAAATTTGAGCTCTGGGCAGATGTGCAACTACCAGTGATGTCAATCCAAAAAAGAAAAAAATTCCTTATGTTTTCATATGGTTTTTAATAATTCATCATATTTATGTCAATGTCAAATTTAATTTAAATTAATATTCATTTCATGGACATGAAAAGCCATATGTTAATTTTTATTTTTTTTTCATATCCATATTGGTGGATGGATGGAGGAAAAGAGTGAGATTGTTATAAAATGAAGGTAATTATTTAAAAAAAGTGAGAGATAATTATTAAGAATATTAATAAGGAAAAAGAAGTAATTATTTTTTTAAAATGAAATAGTTAAGCTTGAAAATGAGGCAGTTATTTTTTAAATTGTCTTTGGAATGGTCCATGGACGACCATACAAAGGATTCCCAAAAAATGTTGGAAAATACGTTTGTGGGCCACCATATGGGTAACATTAATAATTGTCCTTGTTTGTATGTATGTACATCCTTTTGTAAATTTTGTTCAGGATTTTGCATTTTTGTGGGGGCCTGGACTCTCAAGAGGTGGGGGCTGTGTGTGTGTTTTTTTGGTGTGTAAAGTTATATTCGAGTATCAGGTAATTTTGTGTGGTTCAGGTCCCAATCACAACAACAACACACATGGAACCGCTCAAGGTCTTTTTTGTCTATCATAGAACAAAGAGCTTGTGGATGGAGGGTAATATATATAACATAGTTCAAGCCTTATGGAATTTTCTTTTAAAAAAAAAAAATGCATTACGTTGAATTCACCAATCTATGGAAACTAGAATGCACCCAAATATTAGATTTAAATTGAGTATATTCCAATACTTGTGCAAAAAATAAGCACCCAGCAAAATTATTTCTCTCACATCCAAATTTTAATTACCTTCGAACTTTTTCCCAACCCCACACATAAAGTTGCATCGCAACTGGGACTGCAAGTTGGTGAGAGAATACTAATAGCAACCCACTTGGACCAATCAAACCATCCACCCAATCAGAAACAGGGATGTGTTTATTTGGCTATTCCAGGGCTCCTCCAGGGCTATAAAAGAAAGATGTGCATTTTTTTCATTGGATCAACTGATGAACCTCATCCAAGATTTCCAGTGCAGGGTCACAAACTAAACATTGGCGGAGTGGAGATGCTCTTAGAAAGAGCACAAAAGGTCATATACATACACCCACAATAATCCCACCCAGAATAAAAAGCTTGCAGAGTTTTCTGTAGCATTACAAACTCCTTCATGCAGATCTTGTACTTTATACAACAGATCTTGTACTTTATACAAAGTTTTAATGGATTTGAAAAAGTCTTTTTTTTTTTAATCTCCATCATGAATCATGATCCCCATTTCAAAGTATTGTCTGTGTCAGGTTCGTCAATTAATTGGGAAAAGGATTCCAGAGAGATACCAAACACAGAGTTTCTGAATACCATATATCAGACTTTATAACCTATTTCACACAAAGACAAAAAGGTTCCACTACATGACAGGAAACATTACAATAATGCAGTACAAGAAAACAAGGCATTAATGATCTAAAAAAGAGACATTGTTAAACACCCCCTAGGATGTTTGGTGGATGTCCTGCTTGTTCTGCATGTTCTGCCCCATGCTCGTTCTGCTTGTTATGCCTTTATGAACAGCCATGTACTGCTCACAAGGGGGAAAACATTTCATCCTGAATGTCCTGCTCCTTGCGTGCAGGCAGTTGTGTACTCGTGACTGCACATTGAAAGAGGTCCCCAAGTGTCACAGAGGCAGAGCCTAGTTCCAACTACTTTTGGACAGAAATTTTCTTAGTACCCTACTTGTTCTGCCACACTGACAACCCACAAAGTTCACAGGGGGTGTTTAATGTCCTGCCTACTGTACTAACCAAGTTGAATGATGATGGCTATGGACTAGGTAACTAGTGAGAGGCTGCTGGGATTATCATGCAAGAGACTGTTGGTGACTTTGAGCCAATTACATGACATAAGCAACATCCTTTACCGCCATAACCTGCTTGGGAAGGTGGAGCTACCTACTTCTTCCGCTAATTTATGCCAATGAGCTACCTGTTTTATCAAGTTCATAAGAAGAACAGCCAGGCTCTGGGGAAAAGCTGCCCTGCTCAGAGAGTGTCAATAAGTGAATGTCATGTCAGCAAACTCTGTCAAACTTCAACTATGTAATCTGAAGCTTTGGCACATACAGTCCTTGTACACATAAAAAAGGGAGACAAGCCTAGCCGTTGTTGATGGAACCCCACTACCAAGGGTCCCACAACTTACACAATGACTCACAGTGTTTTTTGGCTAAGTTCCCATTATTTGGCACACAGATCAAATTGATGTACTCTCCTCCTGAGCTAACAACTAGTTGAGGGTCCTTGAAATGACAACAATTTGCAATCATCAATCTTGCATGTGCTGCACTATGCACCACATGATGATGGCCAACCTTTGGCATTTTGCAAGCACCAAGGAGAACAAAATTTGATCAAGAACATGAAAAAACAACAGGTCCCCCTATCATGAGCACAAATCTGGGATGTTTTCTCCCCCTTCTTTATTAACAAAGAATTGAGAGATTGAAGAATAAGGATGCCAACCAAATGATGAAATGCTTTCTCCATCCACAAGTCTGTGTCCAATGTGAGACAGGAATAGCCCATTGAGAAGTGTTCTCATGTATGTGCAACCACTAAAACCAACATCAAATATCATAGTACCTCTTTCACTGCTGGTTGGGTACAAATTGGTGAATGTCTTTTGCGACACTATTCTTATGTTGATCACTCCTCTTTGTCATTGTCATTGTCATTGTCCTCTGAATCTGCATTTTCATGAACATACATGTTGTGTAAATCCTCTTCTTGCAAGAAGGAAGAAGTTGTTGAGCACAAACTGTAAAGGAGTTTGAAACAGTTGAGAAATTTCTAAGCATGTAGGATCCTTAAGACTCTCATTAATGCAATACAGGTGCTTTAAGAAACTCCTACAATTCTTAGACTCAACATTTGATGAAAATGTTCAGTAAGGAAATAGTAAACAGCTTACCAGATCGGACATCATCTGAAACCTTGCCTCGTGCCTCAACTTGCTTCACAATCATGCGGTAAATGAGTATCCACCAATATACATGTAGCACAAGCAAGCTAATGAGCAGACTGTTCAAGCTGTAGTACAGCCATGGCCCTTGAGCAGTGGTCTTGTCTAGAACTTGTAGGACCTCATAACTGCACAATAAGCAAACCACCGGAAACAAATGTGAGCAATCCCCACTATGCCTTCTTCATAACAATTGACTTGTTCCACCTTCTACCAAGTATTCAAGTGACCAGGATAAAAGAGTCCTGTCAAATCCAAAAGAAACCAGGAACAAGGCTAGCAGCAGCTGGGTTTGGGTTGCATAGAATCAGCTACTACACTTACTCTAGGGGTGATTACTGTAACACATGTAAGTGGTTAAGGCACCCATACCACCAATCAAGGTAGCAGGAGACAGAGAAAAACACAAGAATACTAGTCAGCCAAGAGAGGTCTTCCACCAGTCTATATATGGTTGCTAATACAAACAAGGGGATGGAGAGATGAGTACTCTGAACCAATTCTTGTTGTCTCTAGCTAAAAGAAATTCCTTCAAAAATATCCTTGGATCTTAAGGTGGACTATCAAAAGCTGTACTAAGACATCCTGCACAGACATACTGCGCATTGTGTGAGGGACCTAGAAACTTAGAGGGACAAAAGAATGCCAAAGACTCATCCACTTGGCATAGAAAATGTGTACCTGGTGCTCCAAATGATATAGAAAGGAAAATAGATGAGGCGAAGGATAACCCAGGATAAGGCAAAGATAACAAAAGCGATGCTTGGCACAATCTCAGAGCCACAATACTTGGTAAGTTTCCCAATCTCCAAAAAGACATCACTTGCATCATGTAGTGCCAGAATTATCGATCCTGCTCGAGGAAACCTGTACCACAACAGGATAGAAACGTAAGGTATTTGAGGTATTTTCCGTGCAGGTGACAACAGCATGAAGCCAAAAAAATTTGGACAAGGAAAAGATACCTAAAACATTTTGTTTTCAGGGCAGTTACCACAACATTACATCAACTGTGTATTGACCTTCAAAAAAGATGCGGCAGTAGTCTGAGACTGAACCTGGCAATGTAAGAGATTAGAATCAGAAAAAGGGTTGCAACATGGTGTGACATACTGACACCAAAGTCCTTGCGCCTTGTCTCCCAAAACAACAATGCAAATATGCTATAGGTGTAGAATCCACCAGTGAAAGCATAAAAGAGCTTTAATTTTAGCCTGTTCAACCAACCACATTGTGAATGAAAGTTTGAATTGACACGATGCATGCATAGTGCAAAAAAATTGCAAATTGATGTGCCACAACAATAACTAATCCTACCAAAAGTGTATTATGGAAATTTGAAGAGAGGATGCAGATAACGAAACCAAAGGTGCAACTCACTTTGTCTTTTGATCAGGCCAACGCTGTTGGTTTGGTCCAACCCAGAATTGCTTTGTATCTGTGAGCCAAGGCTCATTGTATGTGATGGCAATTGCCAATACCTCAGCTGTTGAATAGTATACAAATTTCCATGCTGATTCTTTAAACTTGCCCAGTGTCTTATAATCAGCATCATTCTCAGTTTCTGATAATCTCTTCTTGCATGAGCCTGAGAAACCAAAAATAAATAGCTTTCCCAACCTCTGCAAGGCAACAACAGCAGAATAAAACATTGAGATAAATATGCACTCCTCTTGACCATATTCAAGCCAGACCAGATCAAAGTCTTCAAGCAATATTTCATTCTGCATTCCACACTCTCTGAAGCAAAGACAGTTATATAATTTCAGTGTAAGTATTGAGAACTTCTCTCCATAGTCACAATGCAGTAACTGGTGGCAAACTTTCAGTCCTCTCCTTTTCTGACAGCCAGGGTCATCGCAAGTGAGTTAAGATCATTTAATATCTTCCAATTTTCCACAACCTTAATGCTGAAGAGACGGTTTCAAGTTCCTTATGTGGATGGTATTGATGCTCACCATGACTAAAGTCGATGAAATGGTCAAAACAACAAGTGCAAAACTGGTATCAAATGCCAGTCCACAATATTGGCACACATTCAAGGGTCATTATGCCAGTATGAGGCATATGCCAAGGGTGGAGCATTGCAATGCATTGAGCTCACCAAGCTGTTATGAGGCTCCTTCCAGATGTGAGGGAGATTGCACAAACAGCTCACAATAACAAAATGTTGGAAAACACTGTTGCACTTTGTGGACATATCTACAAAATTGCAGAGAAATCTCCATGCAAGAGACATAGCTAAATCAAAAAATTCAATAGCAATGCCATTCAAGCTGCAACAAGCAAGACTGATTTTATCAGCTCCTGATATTGACTGCAGATAGGTACATAATCTGTTTAAAACTTTGTGCAGACAATTATACAAAAAAAATCTATGTCCCAAGTTTCTATCACATTGCCAGATCCACCAGGAAGACTCAGTCATGATGTTGGCTGGCACTCTCAAGTGGCATTGCATGACATAAGAGAAAGAGGAATGCAAAATAGACCTGAAATATGAAAGAGTCCAGCAAGTAGCGAACTGAGAGGAAGATGAGGGCAAAGACTGGCATCAAAACCAGGTCCCTATGCTCAGTGTAGCTCTCCTTCTCCCAATCAGGCCGCCATTGCATCCATTCAGCCACCTGGTCCATTCCACCACCACTGCCTGCTCCGTGGCTTTCTACATCATGTGCAGCAAAAAGGAAGTCATGGAGTGGAATGTTTACCAGCTCTAGGATAGATGTATACATATGTCTGATTGCAACCAACATCTCAACATTGTGAGGGTTGAAAGTCTAGCTCAAAATTCAACAGACATGCCATCACTTCAACAAAAAGAATTTGCTGACAATTGAGGCAGAAGGATTTGACAGAGTGAGATTGGATTTTGATTTGAATCAACAATTCAACAAACACAGATCTTGAACTCTTGTTTTCCTGAGACCTCCTGGGGCCTACTGCACAAATTTTGCTTGAATCCAAAATGTTCTTTTAGTTTATTACCCTTTTTTGAACACCGATACCATATCAAGATGCAAACAAAGATCGAATACTTATTAGTGCTGGCATGAGAACTAACCTGCTGCAATCAGATGGTAATCTCAAGATCAAGAGATTACTGGGTGCCTGTGGCATGGATCAGAACCTGTCATCATATACATAGTAGTTGATATCATTAGTTCAGGGGAAAAAAAAATTGTGTACCACCAGAAAACTTCTGGAACCTTGGGGTTCTAGTTAGTGCAAAGCATAACATCCACACAGAACCTGGCGTGCACATGGATGAGCTCAAATGCATGGAATTTCAGTGGAACTAGAGTGAGATAGTGATTGTATGTGTGAAAGACTGATGTTGTAAGGATACAAACACATGGACCTGGCCAGAGCTTAGTTTGCAAACTTTTCATTTTCCCTCCCTTCAAGATGCATCATCAACTGAAATAAAAAATTCCTACAATGTTGTTGTTGTTGTTTATTTATATTTTCATTATTACTTTTTGCACGCTTTTTTCACCCTGGAATGCAGTTTACAATCAAGCGAATAATTGCTGGTATCAAAGACAGAAAAAAGAAGAAAACGACTGACTGATGCCACAAAAGAGAAGATCGCATTTCGACTCACCGAGGTTTCCAAACTCCCAGCAGCAAGAGCAGCAGCAGCAGCGCTCACATAGGTATTGTGCTGGCTCTACTAGGTGGCTTTCTTTTACTTGAGAAGAAGAAAGAGAGACGGCGAAAGAAATTCGCAAGCCTGTTTATCCTCCTCCTCAAGGATTTTTTTTTTTCTTCTTCTCAACAAGATATGGAGATATTTCTTTTCAAGAAACTGTGGGAAAAAGGAATTCCCAAGTGTGGTAAGTGCCAGACTTAGAACAGAGCTCTGAGTTAACGAGGTGTGAAGAAGAGTCGAGAAATGACAACAAACCAACTAAACAATAACAAGCAAGCCAATGTGCGGGAAGAAACCACGTGCGGCAGCGGCGGGTGGAGAAGGAGGACGAGGAGCCATACCTGCAACAACAACAACTCCGAGGCCCGGGAAAAGCGCGAACGACGATAATGACGACGACGACAGGGATTTGTTACCTAGGGTTTTGAATGACAAAAACCCCCAATTTTCTTTCTTCCTGGAAAGAAAGCCAGCCAGCCAGCCAACGCGTTTCTCCGCCATCCCGTTATCTCCGCCGCTCGCTCGCTCTATCTTTTCCTTTATTGAAAAGAGGAAAAAACGGCGGTCAAACAGCAGGGGCGTCGGCAAGTGCCAATGCGAATAATATTTTCGACCCACCTCTTTTTTTTTCTTTCTTTTTTTCGACACGGTCAGGCTGATCCGGTACCTACACTGGTTAGTACCTACCTTCACCGTCTTATGTGTAGGTAGGTAAGTAGGTAGGTACTCTTAGTGTTTGTGGCTATAGTGGCTATAGTGTGAACCAGCACCTACACTAGTTAGTACCTACACCAAATTTGAGTGAGGCCTTTTAATAGCCATTCCTGTTGCTTGTGCCACAGTCCCAAATGTGAATAGGAATATGTAAATTAATTACTCCCAAGTGTGAACAATAATATCTTTGAGAATATGTAATTTAATAATATCCTAATCGTGAAATAACTATTTAATATTAATTTCTCTTTTCACCCTTTCTATTTAATTAATAGTAGAATAATAATTTATGTAAATTTTAATAGAATAAATTATTGGAGTAGGGGAAACAATTTATGGCAACAGTTGGGTTTTCAACTTATTTGGGCACAACTTTTGCAAAGAGAAAAGGAAAAAAAAAAAAAGGGCACTTATTTTGGGGGGGGGGCAACTTTTAACTTAGTCTTGTGTTTTTTAGGAGCCAAAAGAAGAGAAAGTAGACCACCCAAAAATACTCAAATTGGGTACCTATTAAAAGCTACCCCCACTGACTGCAAAACCCTAAAAACCCTAAACCCTAAACCCTCTAAATTTTGGTTCTTTGCATTCCAGGAAAAGGAGATCACTTGAGTCTCATTGCATTTGGCAATGGGTGCAAGTCAGACCTCCTTATTTGTTTTATTTAAATGGAGTTCAGATTTTGAGGATCTGTTTGTGGAATTTGATACAAAGAAAACTTGAACCTACCCCCCCAACACGATGACCATTCTTTGGAGTTTTCTTCATTTTGGTACCCTTTTCTTTTTGGTAGGTTTTTTCCTTTGCCTAAGTGGGGCTCAGAGGTCGGTGGTAAAATGCAGCCTTGGATGAATCTGGGGCCAAGGCGAATGATAATGTACCCAAATACAAGTGGAACCACAATTTTTCATCCATCCATAAATTAGATACCTTACCCTAAGGTCAGTTTCATCAAATAATTCTAAAAATAGTGAAATGAAAATTCGTCAAAATATGAAGTTGATATGTTGAAAATCATCATAATTATCATAGGCTACAGTTCGAATAATTTCATTACTCATATCGCAATATTATATTAGGCGATGGAAATATATATAATTTCAAAAAAAATTAAAAATTCATTTTTTGAAAACAAATAAGTGTTTTTTGGTGACACCTAACCATAGGCTATGATATGAGTTTTCAAAGTTTGGACACCTAAACACTTATTTTGAACAAATAGGAGGCCCACATTTATTGACATATTCATTTATTTATAATTTTAAAAAATTCCATATTGTTAATTCATGAACCTTTCAAATGTCACCCCTTGGCATTAAGGTAGTAAAAACACCAATGTAAAGCCAACGCCATGGTGCAACAAATTAAATCAACATGACGTTAAATGTAACAAAAATCACATTACAAAATACTTAAAATTGTTGAGCAATTGCCACAAAATTTTAAGGTATTACATTAAACAAAATTATGCATAAAGCTTGAATAATCAACATGTGATTTCAATAAAATCATTGTTTCTTATGATTGCGGCTTCTTACGAATGTTGTCAACAACCTCAATGACCAAGGTTCATTCCATAGGGGCTAATTGTTGAAACCTTCTATGGACCCAAAAAGGTTCAGTCAATGTTAAAATATGAAACATTTAGTCTTTCTATTCTCACCTTTTGTTTCTTAATTGTTGTGTGCATGTTGAATTTGTAGATGTTTAGTGTAACACCACATAATTGAGCTTGATATGCATTCACTTGCAAAGATGCATTAACTTTGAATGGTTGGTGTAGTGCATTATTTGTTTCAACACATTGTTATAAAGACCAAGCTTTATAGATTTTTCAATGCACATTCATCCAACCTTTGGTGTTTCAAGGACTCCTTTTTTGTCCTTTTAGTAATTCACAACTCTTTCAAAGCAATTTTTTTTTAATTTGATTTTTTTCCCCCTGGTATCAATTTTTTGCATAGATTTTTTTGCTCAAGCACCTTCACATAATGATTGCTCATCATTGTTATGTTTTTTTTTAGTAATCAATTGAAGGTTTTTTTGGTTGAAAATCAAAGGGTGGATTTGAAAAGTATATTTGAATAATGTTAAAAAATGTGAAATGTTAATATCCAAGTGGCGGGGGGAAAGGGAAATGTTGGTGTAGGGGTGATTGGGGTTGTTGTAAATAATGCATGTGACTTTAATTATGCTTCATTCAAATTCTCATAAACTCATGCATTAGTTGGACCTTATGTGGTTTCGTTCTTTAATTTGTCACATTATCCATTGACATCAACATAATAGTGGCAAACATTGTCCTAAATGATATGGGTAATATCATTTCGTACATCCTCAACTTGCAAATCCATTGTTTGAACATCTAGTTTGCACCAATTGTTCATTAGGTCGCATCTTTCATGCCATCAAATTCAAATTAAAGTGTTAGATTCCAATGGTTTTAAAAGGCTTGTAAATTTTCAATTGATTTATTGTTTTTTAAAAACCAAGGACACCAATTATGCCAAATTTTCCTTTTCAAAGCCTTTCCCTTTCTGAACCAATGTTTATACATGTTATATGTTTTAAATGTAGTTTTGAATGGTTTAAAACACGCAACATCCAAAGGTTGTAATGTATGGCTTGTGTGTGATGGTAAAGTAATGAAATCCAACCCCATTTTACAACTTGTTTTAGGTGATTAAAAGTGTTGTTTGTGATTATTTTGATTATATAATGCTCTTGATTTGTGCACAACATTTATTATAACATAGGAGTTGTGACCATCTAGAATAAATAGGTGACAATTAAATGTACATAAATCACTTCCACATGGTTGAATAGATGGAATGAAATGTAAAATCCACATGTCAAACAAAATTGATGTTGTCCAAGTTTTGGGCTCTAGAGACATTGTAGCTTTTAATTCTCATCTTGCTATGAATTTTTTTTTGAATTACTTGTTTTTGAAAATGTAAAAATTAAGAAAATGACTCACAAGTTATATTGATGTAAAACAACATGCCCAACCATTTTCACTAATTTAAAGTGATCAAATGCATAGATTTTGAGCTTATCCAAGCTAGAACAAAATACCCATCCATTTTGCTCAACTTGTGCACCATACTTATTTTAATTCCAAGTCTAATTTGGTTACTAGTGATTTTGTGTGTTACATATTTTTACTAAGTTTATGTAAAAAATCTACACATTTGTTGGGCATAGTCCTTTTGTGCATCCTACACAAAATCTAGACCTTATGCAACCTTCAAGCTCAAATCAAAATGGCACCTCTTAAACCATCTAAGGCACCCCCATTTTAGAATCTCATTCCTAAAAGGAGTTGATTGTTCCTATGTAATCTCAACAACCTTAAACCTCAACTATGTGAATGTGATAAGAAGCCTAGTTTTTTCTTCATGTATTAGATGAACATCTCCTCCTCCTTTTTCTTCAAGATTCCTGTTTTGCCTCTTTTTTAGTTTGAGTATTTTAAACATATTGTTTCATAATGAAATGACATGCACGTGAGCACTTGGGATACACTTTGAATTTTTGATTTAGCTTCCATAACATTTAGTACACATGATAATTGTTCCAATTTCCATTTTTTTCATGTTCTTGAACCTTTGCTTTACAAATCATCCAGTAAGATCATCATTACTTGTAACTTCATCTGTCACATGGTCCCTAGCCCATCAAATGACTATTGAAATTGTTCAAACCTTGTTTGCTTATTCAATTTGACTTTGATTAGGTGGGTTTGGTCAAATTTTCGTTGTCATCTTTTTCTTATGATTCATTGTGTGTACCAAAATTGATTAAAATGTTTGCACACCAAATTAATGAGTTTGACTTCTTGTGTGAACATCCCAATGCCTATTCAACATGTGAGACCTAACTGTTATAGGAGCAAGGGGTTATGAATTATTTTGATAAATGATTGAAAACAATTTCTTTTGTTGTTCACATTCAAATTCTTTTTGATAAGCACACTTTGATGATTTTTCATTGTGTTTTTAATGTCTATGTCATTGTGTTTTAATTTCATGTCTAGAAACAACCTAAACATTTTAAATTATTTAATTTTTTTTGTCATGTTACTATGTGTTTTATTGAAAAAGAAATAAACAAGTTTGCTACACCTACAATTGTCAACATGTATGACCTACATTAATAATTTGTTGAATTCAAAATGTTCACTTAATGTATGTTATGGGGTGTCATGTTGGGTGACATGTTCCATTAACAAGGGAAAACAAAATGAATTCTTCATTATCAATGCTTCTTGATGAAAATATTTAGTAATTATGATTTATGGCTTACAAACATTAAAAAATCATAATTGATGACCAAAATGTTCTAGCAAATGTAACAAATTTTCCAAAATTTGGTGGATTTCTTATTCTTATATCATTTTCATTTTTCACCTAAAGTTTGATGAAAAAACATCACTTACAATTTCACTTGCGAAATATATTTCTCATTTTTCATATTGTGTGACAAATATTAATTTGGTCCAAATATATTCCTCACATACAAAATTATCATCTTTTATTAAATTTTTATGAAAATTTGATTAAGTCAAGTTTTAAACTTCTCAAATCTACCCAAAGTTCACAATATTATATCAAGTTTGGTGTACACATATTGTTGAAATTTAAAAATGCAAAAAAATAATAATTTCATCAATGACAATAATTTTGGAGGATTTTAGTGTGTTTTCACCCCATAATGCACACATTGTTCCAAGACATGTGATTGCATTACAACTAAATTCAACATTCATCAATCTATTTGTGTCAAATCAATGGCTCAAATTTAATTTCATGGTGGTTTTAAAAGCTTACAAAAGGTGCATTAAAAAGACACCATTTGACTTGTTATATATATGTCAATCGTACACTTATTCTAGCTTGCTTTGATTTTTAATCTTTTGATTAATTAACTAAGCTTGCTCATGACATTAATAGATGTGATTGGGATTCACCTTTGCTAAGTTAGTTTTGATACACATCCTTATAGGATTCGACAAGTGCCTTTTGACAAAAATTAATTAATTAATAAAAGATATTGTCCGTTTTAGGTTTAGTTATCTTCAATGCCTTCAGTTCAGGCCCACATTCAAATTTCATACCATGATAAAAATTAATATTGTGAGCTTATTAAATGCATGTGTAGGCCCCTTGATGGTTATATATTCTAGTATATATCCATTTAACTATTGGGGGTAATTATTTTAAAGAATTGGGGGGGGGAGGGGGGAGGCGGGGTTAGGAACCTTTGGAGGTCAAGGGGCAAGAGAATTTGCTTAAATAGGAACTTTCATGTCAAAAAATTAGAACTAAATATGTTCTTTGGTTTAAAAAAATAAATTAAAATCAGAGGTTATTAAAAAAATCAAATAATTGCACAACACTATTTAAAACCTTCAAAAATCTTTTGGTTACTTTCTAACTATTATAGATAATCCCAATACTAACTTAGGGTTTTTGATTCAAGATTTACCATTTCCTCTTTAAAGGATAGCCACTAGGAGGTCTCACTCAAGAAGGTGATGGTATTCTTATGGGTGGGTCCTTTACTAAGGAGAAATTTGGGTTGATAATTTGGATGCCCTCCACATACCCGAGAAATTTTGGTGGATGGTGGGTGGACAGGAAATCCTTTTTCATTGGGTGCCTAAACCCTAGCTAACCATGGTGGTTCGTTCAACGTTCTGTTCCTCCTACCTACCAACAACCCAATAGCCTTTACCAACCCAATAACCTTTAGCAACCATGATCCATCAGAGTTGGTTTAGGTAGAGTAACTTTAGGTTTCATAAGTTGTCCCATTGGATGACAGTTTCAAATTGGAATTCATTTAACTAATTCTCAATAAAGACAAATGGAAAACTAATTTTTTGTATCTATTTTTTTTTTTCAAAGTTTGTTTTTGAACACCATAATTCCAAGTAGGTTCTTAAATAACTTTTGCTCCAATTTGCATTTCATTTCTCTTCTATTGAATTCTAATTGAATCAAATTTAAATTTAATTCAATTCAATTCTAATTAAATTGAATCTAAATTCAATCCAATTCTAATTAAATCAAATTTAAGTTCAATTCAATTGTAATTAAATCAAATTTAAATTCAATCAAATGAAATTTAAATTTCACTCAATATATCTAAATTAAATTTAGGAATGTGAATTGAATTTAACTCAATTCAAGTTGTATGCAGTGTCATTCAAGATTTTCATTTGAACGAAATTTAATATCCACAAAATCAATTCATTTTTTTCCTTTAATTGATCATCATTGAATAGTGCACAACAACATGATGGAGCCCAAGTTGTTGTAAAGTGTAATCGGAGAGAGCACCTTATTTAGTGCAACTTTTCATCCATCCATTGAAGGTGAGCTTTTCAAAGAAGGAAAAGTACACTATTCATCCATTAAGGGTGAGCATTTCAAAAAATCTACTGACTGCTTCTATGAGCATTTTGGTTTTCAAAATGCCTGCCCTCCTTTTGAAAGAAAATTTTCATGATGCCCAACAGATAGCCACCGACCCACCCTCTGGGCATCACAGGAAAAATAAAATAAAATAAAATAAAATAAAAGCTTCGGAGCAGGTCTCTACTCTCAGTAACAACAGGCTTTACCGAATTCAGCTCTACCTCGTGAAGGCCTTTATTCCTCAGGCTTTTTCCCGGGTAAAAAGAGGATTCTAAGGAGGTGGGGGATGGTGGCCGTTGGCGCCCGCCGGCAAAATATCCCTGGGCTAGGCATTCCCCCCCCCCCCCAACCCCCTATGATCCAGGAGGATTGCGTGCAAGTAATGTTTTCCACGCGGCCTTGTCGGCCTATTTTTTTTAGTCCCCTTAGAGCATCTCCAACGGTGCTCAGTATGTGACTCCAGACAGTAAAATGCACCGCAGAATGGTGAGGCTCCTCTCTGTGGTTTACCGGACCTAACTTGGGCAGTTGCAAAGACCTTAATTAACATGATGGCCACAGTGAACCAGTACCCACCAGTGGACCATGAAGGATGAATAATAGTAAGTGGTCAGGAAACAGTTTTCTGTTGGGTTCCAGTTCCCTAGCTAACCATGGTGGTTAGCTCAGTTGCTTTTTTTTTACCTACCTATTAACAACCCACAAACAGGTTTTTAATAAGTAAGTAGGTAACAAAAACAGCCCCTTATCTATGTACAAAGGTATAATCCATCTGCTCACCTAGTAGTTACCTATTTTCTTACCTATCTACCTATATATATGAGACCTATTTCCTACAGAATTGGTTACCAAGGTGAAACCAAATATTAACTCAGTTGAAGTTCATCCACAACTGAGTAATAATGGGCATCCAGTGGATGGTGCACTGGTGGGTGGCCCAACAGCGTGACCACTAAGTAGTATGCAAATCCTCCCCTCCCCCCCCCAACTCTCCCAATGATCACTCTGCCAAAAAAAATTCCACATGAACATTAATGCACATGAAAAGCATTACCTAATGGAAAATGGTACTCCAAGTAAGTACATAGTACACACTTTTGTTAGGAATTTTTATAGATACTAAGATATTATTTCATCTGTGAATTGGATATGCTTTGCAAAAAGCTCTGCTTTCCAGGGTGCAGAGCTCATCATACCCAAAATGTGGGAATCCTTGGATTTTGAGTGAGGAAAATGTGGGGGACTGTAATAATGAAAATTTGTTTTCATGCCTCCAAGTAGGCTGTGAGTCAGGCAGGATGAGTCAAAACCTGCCTTTGCCTCAACTTGTAAGGAATGAATATAATAACACTTAATATTAAAGTTATCCATAAAGTCACCCTGTCTTTGTGCCCAGGTTTAGGGTTTAGGGGGGTCTAGGGTCTAGAATAATGATTATTAAAGTTATCTGTAAAGTCACCCTGTCTTTGTGCCCAGGTTTAGGGGTCTAGGGTTTAGGGTTTAGGGTTTAGCGTATAGAATAATGAATATTCAAGTTATCTGTAAAGTCACCCTCTCTTTGTGCCCAGGTTTAGGGTTTAGGATATAGAATAATGAATATTAAAGTTATGTGTAAAAGTTACCCTGTCTTTGTGCCCTAGTTTTGACCCAATAATCCCTGTTCTCATCACCAATTTCAGTGTAGTCCTAAAATGAACGAAACGAAATTGGGTGCTGTTTTCATGAAACACTGGGTATCACTTCAGAAGATTTGGAAGATCTTTATAATTGTTCTGACAAAGATGAATGAAAAATAGGCGCAAGTAAAGCAAGTAAAGGCAAATCTAAAACTGAGGGTGAGACTAGTATGAGAAGTGAATTAGGTGAGAAAATTACGTTTGGTCCCCTGTAAATTTTGTTTCTCTGTGAACTGCTTTCATCCTAACTTCTCATCTCGTCCCCATTTTTTTGGTGAAACTAGGACCCAATTAGCCCCAGTTTGGGGTTGCTTTACAGATAACTCTAATATTCATGACTTTTAAACCTCATCCCCAGTTGCCATATTATCAGCCCTAGAAACCTATGTTTAGGGTTTAGGGTTCAAGAGAAAGGTCTTTACAGCAATCAGACAAGCCCAGTGAGGGTGCAATTGGGAAAACCCCGTTTAGTACTGAGGCCTACTTTACATTAGGACCCAATAACTGGCCCTCAAAATGGAGCATTCCTATTGGTCACATGCTCAATATTGGGTCCATCAGCTTTACAATAGGTCCCAAGCCAAAGAACTCAAACTCAATGTGGTCACGGACATGGCATTGCTGGGATTCCACAGTGCATTCTAAGGGTGCCTTAAATCTGTAAAATTCCCTTCCGGTAGGGTTCTTACATTTTCATAAGGGCTTGTTGTCTTTTCTTTGAATGGTAAGGGTCCTTAGCGCTGCCCTTGGCCGCCACCTTGGGCGAGCACCTTATTCTGGTAATGCCCCCCATCCACGGATCTTACCTATTGCTAAATGTACAACACTGAAATCTCTACAAGGCTATAAAGATGTATTTACAAGCGTGTTGGATTCACAATTAATACAACTATTTGTCAAATCAATACAATGCTAAATTATAAACCCACAGTTAATTAGCACCAAAATCTAGTCATTGCCCATCTATGGTTGTTTTTTCATCATCAAAAAAAAAAAAAAAAAAATAAAAAAAAAAATTGGGACAATTTGTATTTTTTTTTTTTTTAAAAATAAAATATTTTTTTATATTTGGAGAAAAAT
>Ga0116227_10004595_pt1 | contig 29856 bp, 31 predicted proteins | sample S1TSphgellanicum_FD_89693 | JGI IMG/M metagenome (GOLD analysis project Ga0116227, IMG submission 89693) | Host-associated microbial communities from peat moss isolated from Minnesota, USA - S1T2_Fb - Sphagnum magellanicum MG | ecosystem: Host-associated > Plants > Peat moss > Unclassified... | reverse complement strand
TTCTGCGTGCGGCTGTAGCTCAGTTGGATAGAGTACTTGGCTACGAACCAAGGGGTCGTGGGTTCGAATCCTGCCAGCCGCACCACTTATTTCGAGGGCCTCCCTCCGGGGAGGCCCTTCTGTTTCACCCCGGGGTTGTTGTGATACCGGCGTTGTACCCGTTTTTTAGCGTGCGGCTGTAGCTCAGTTGGATAGAGTACTTGGCTACGAACCAAGGGGTCGTGGGTTCGAATCCTGCCAGCCGCACCACCTTATAAAGGGCCTTCCAGATGGAAGGCCCTTTGTCTTTGGTTCGACGGATTACGACACCCCGCAGGGACGAGCACGTTACCGGGGTGCAGACTGAATGTCGCCGATCTGCCCATCGGGCGCCGGTATGTCTTCGACAGAGAGATCCCGGGTTTCTTCGCCGATAAGCTCCGCACTCAGGCCTGCGAGCGCCTGAGACTGCTGCAGCACGTCATCCACGGCGTCGCCGAAACGGCTCGCCACAAATGCGCGCAGTAGCGCGATACGCAGCGTCTCGCCGCGCCCCTCTGCCGTCCTGTGACCGCCTTCGAAGTCCGCGATGCAGTACGCCTGCTGACGGCTCCCGTGCTCGCGCACCTCCAGCCGCTGTGCGCGCTCCAGCACGACCGCCGCCGCCTCCCACGACGTGGACGGCGTGAAGCGTCCATCCCACGGACGTCCGCGATCCTCGCCTCGAATCGAGACGGTCTCTCCGCTGTCGGTAAAGTGAATTTCGCGCACGAAGTCGTGCAGGCTGCGAGCCACCCAATAATCGAGCGCCGCGCCGGCCAGGTCAGCTACGTTCATCGCATGTCCCCTTAAGAACAGGGTGAGACTCGAATCCGGTGTGAGTGTTCAGACTTGCGCCGCGGCGCGCGGGCGGGCGGTGCCCGGTCAGTAATCGGCCCGTTCGCGATCGATGCGCATCCCGCCGTCATGACGGTGATGCCCTTCCTCGCTTGGCCGTTCGCGCGCGATGCGCATCACGTCTGGATTGGTCCTGACGCGGCGCATCACATTGGCGAGATGCACCCGGTCGCTGACCTGAATCACGAAGCGCAAAACGGTGGATTCCTGCGACAGGTCTTCGTCCATCGCGATGTGGACGATGTTCGCGTCGGCGGAAGTGATATCCGCCGCCACGCGGGCGAAGACGCCCTTGGTATTCTTCACGAGCACCTTCACCGCGACGTCGAACAGACGTCCGGGCTGCGGCGCCCATGCCACGTCGATCCAGCGGCCTGGGTCGCGCTTGTGGATGCGCTGGGCGACGCGGCAGTCGGTGGTATGGATGGCCATGCCGAGACCGATGCCGATATAGCCCATGATGTCGTCGCCCGGAATCGGCCGGCAGCAGGCCGATAGCTGGACGGACATGCCTTCCGTGCCGGTGATCACCACCGGCGGCGCATGCGAGGTGTGGCCGGATTCGGAGCGCGGGCTGTCGTCGTCGGCGTCGCGGCCGCTCATCAGCACCTCGATGCGCTTGGCCATCACCGCTGCCACGCGCCGGCCGAGGCCGATGTCCGCGAAAATCTCCTGGCGGCTCTTGTTACCGGTCCACTGCACGAGCTTTTCCCACGCTTCCGGCGTCACATCCGACAGCGCGAGGTCGTAGCCCTTCAGCGCCTGATCGACCAGCCGTTCGCCCAACTGCACCGACTCGTTCAGGCGCATCGTCTTCAGATAATGACGAATGGCCGAACGCGCTTTGCCGCTTCGCACAAAACCGAGCCAGGCCGGATTCGGCTTCGAATACGGCGCCGTGATCACTTCCACGATATCGCCGCTCTTCAGCTCGGTGCGCAGCGGCAGCAATTCATTGTTGATCTTCACCGCGACGCATTGGTTGCCCAGGTCGCTGTGGATCGAATACGCGAAGTCGAGCGCGGTCGCGCCGCGCGGCAGCGCCATGATCTTCGACTTCGGCGTGAACACGTAGACCGCGTCCGGGAACAGATCGATCTTGACGTGCTCGAGGAATTCGCTCGAATCGCCCGCTTCGCTCTGAATATCGAGCAGCGACTTGAGCCACTGATGCGCGCGCTTTTGCACGTCGTTCAGGTCGGCGCCGCCGTTCTTGTACAGCCAGTGCGCCGCGACGCCCGCTTCGGCGATCTCGTGCATCTTGCGCGTGCGCACCTGAAACTCGATGGGTGCGCCGAACGGACCCACCAGCGTGGTATGCAGCGACTGGTAGCCGTTCACCTTCGGGATGGCGATGTAGTCCTTGAACTTGCCCGGCACCGGCTTATAGAGCGCATGCAGTGCGCCGATGCAGGTGTAGCACTCCAGCGCGCTCTCGACGACCACGCGGAACCCGTACACGTCGAGCACCTGCGAGAACGACAACTGCTTGTCGCGCATCTTCTTGTAGATGCTGAAGATGGTTTTCTCGCGGCCGGTGACTTCGGCGTCGAGCTTCGCGTCCGCAATGGCGCGCTGCACCGACTCCAGAATCTTGCCGACCACTTCCCGCCGGTTGCCGCGCGCCGCCTTGACGGCTTTTTCGAGCGTGGCGTAGCGATGCGGGTTGAAGTTCGCGAAGCTCAGGTCCTGCAGCTCGCGGTAGGTATTGTTCAGACCGAGCCGGTGAGCGATCGGCGCGTAGATATCCAGCGTTTCGCGTGCCACGCGGCGGCGCTTTTCCGGCGGCACCGCACCGAGGGTGCGCATGTTGTGCAGCCGGTCGGCCAGCTTGACGAGAATCACCCGCACGTCGCGCGCCATCGCGAGCAGCATCTTGCGGAAATTCTCCGCCTGCGCCTCCTCGCGATTGCGAAACTCCATCTTGTCCAGTTTCGACAGGCCGTCGACCAGTTCCGCGACCTTCGCGCCGAAGCGCTCGGCGAGTTCGGCCTTGGTCACGCCCTGGTCTTCCATCACGTCATGCAGCAGCGCCGCCATGATCGACTGGGCGTCGAGCTTCCAGCTGGCGCAGGTCTCCGCGACAGCAACCGGGTGCGTGATGTAGGGTTCGCCGCTCTGGCGATACTGGCCGAGGTGGGCCTCGTCGCTGAAGTGGAAGGCCGCCTTGACGTCCTTGATCTCTTCCGGCGACAGATAGCCGGACAAGGTGGTGGTCAGCTTGGCGATCGAAACGACGTCGTGCCGGCGCGGCTGCTCCGGCGTAGCGGTCGGCCCGAACAGATGGCGAAACGACTGTTCGAGGACCGCGTCGATGTACTTGCGTGCAGAAGCCGGTGAGTCGCCCTCGTGGGCTTCGTGCTCCACTTCCGTGACGGGGGGCGAGGGATTGGTGCTCATATTCGCCTCCGTATCGGGTTGGGCGCCGGTCTGCACGCGTGTGTTGAATTACATGGCAATCGAATACGGATGAAGCGTACCTTAGACCGGTACCTTCTTCAGCATTTCGACGCCAACCTGGCCTGCCGCGATTTCACGCAGCGCGACAACGGTGGGCTTGTCGCGGCTTTCGATCTTCGGTGTGTGCCCTTGTGCGAGCTGGCGTGCGCGATAAGTTGCGGCAAGTGCCAGTTCGAAACGATTCGGGATCATTTTCAGACAGTCTTCGACGGTAATGCGGGCCATGTTGGGTTCCTTCTCAGTATGTTGCTTATTCTACCTTATGTGCTCGGTACCTCGCCGCGATCACGCGTGCGGAAGGTGGATGCCAAGCTGCACAAAAAGGTCCGTGTGGCGTGCGTATTGGGAGGCGAAGCGCAAGCGCGTCGAAGCAACCAGACACTGCAGCTCCGCGAGTGCGCGGTCGAAGTTCTCGTTGATCACCACGTACTCCGCTTCAGCCGAGTGTGCGATCTCGCTACCGGCCGCCAGCAGGCGCCGCGTGATCACGTTCGGTTCGTCCTGGCCGCGCTTTTTCAAACGCTCTGCGAGCGCTTCGAGCGAGGGCGGCAGAATGAAAATTTCGACTGCATTGCGAAACTGCTTTTTGACCTGTTGCGCGCCCTGCCAGTCGATTTCGAGCAGGACGTCATGGCCGCTTTTCATCTGCTCTTCGATCCACAGACGCGAGGTCGCATAGTAGTTGCCATGCACCTCGGCGCTTTCGAGGAACTCGCCCTCGGCGTGGCGCTTCAGGAAATCGTCGACAGTCGTGAAGTGGTAATGCTCGCCGTCCTTCTCCTTCGGACGCGGTGGGCGCGTCGTGTAGGAGATAGACAGGCGGATCGCCTCGTCGCGCGCGAGCAGCGCGTTGACGAGCGTCGACTTGCCCGCGCCCGAAGGCGCGACCACCATGAACAGGTTGCCGGGATAAGCACCGGCGTAGGGATTGCGCGGTGCGCTGCTTTCGCGTGTGTGGTCGGTCATTGCAATCGTTGTCCGAGAGTGGCTCGAAGATTACTCCAGATTTTGTACCTGCTCGCGCATCTGTTCGATGAGCAGCTTCAGGGTCATCGACGAATCCGCCAGTTCCTTCGCGGCCGCCTTCGAGCCGAGCGTGTTCGCTTCGCGATTGAGCTCCTGCATCATGAAGTCGAGGCGCTTGCCCACCTTGCCGCCCTTTTCGATCACGTGACGCGTTTCGTTCAGGTGAGCGGTCAGACGCGACAGCTCTTCCGTGATGTCGATGCGGATGCCGTACATCGTCACTTCCTGACGGATACGCTCGGCGATTTCCTCGCGCGAGATGCTGGTCGTCGCCGTGTCCGGCACGGCGATGCCGAGCGCTTCCTGCAGACGCTCGACAATTTTCTGTTGATGCCGGGTGATCAGTTCCGGCACCAGCGGCGTGATCCTGGCGACGATCGCTTCCATCTCCGTGACGTTGGCGAGCAGCATCGTCGCCAGTTGGGCGCCTTCGCGGCCGCGCACGTCGATCAGATCGCCAATCGCCTGCTTGCCGCACGCCAGCACCGCGTCGCGCAACAGATCCGCGGCCACGCCGCTCTCGGCCAGCACGCCCGGCCAGCGCAGGATCTCGCCGGTGCGCAGGCGGCCGGCTTCCGGAAACGCGTTCACAACCGCGCGTTCCAGCAGCGCCAGTTGGCCGAGCGCCTCATGATTGATCGCGCCGGCGTTAGCCGACTGTTCGCTACGCTGCAGATTGATACGGATATCCACCTTGCCGCGCGAGAGCTTGTTCATCAGCATTTCGCGCAAGGTCGGCTCGCAGACCCGCACGTCTTCGGGCATCCGGAAGTTCAGATCGAGGAAGCGCGAGTTCACCGTGCGCAGTTCGACCGATACGCTCACGCCGCCGTTGCCTGAGGCCGCTGCGAGTTCGCGCGTGGCGCTCGCATAGCCAGTCATGCTGTAGATCATCATTTGTCTCGCGATGGAGGCCATGCCGTTGAGCGGCTGGCCGGAAGAGTCGAATCGCCCGGCGTGTACGAGACGCGGGGCGGGGAAGCCGCATTATCCCATTTTTGGCGGGATGTCCCGCCGTACGCGGATCGGGCCTCCCCGGCAGCGTACGCTGGAGCGCATAAGGAGCCGCCCCGCGCGATCAGCGGTAAAATCCACGTTTCCCTCCCGCACTCTCTCCACACCGATCCCCAACGATGAACGACACCACCGCATTTTCCAAAGGCCGCCCCAGCGGCCGCCGCGCCGACCAGCTGCGCGACGTGCGCATCACGCGCCACTATACGAAGCATGCCGAGGGCTCGGTGCTGGTCGAATTCGGCGACACCAAGGTGATCTGCACGGCGAGCATCGCCGAAAGCGTGCCCGGCTTCCTGCGCGATCGCGGCCAGGGCTGGTTGACGGCTGAATACGGCATGCTGCCGCGTGCCACCAACACCCGCAACGACCGCGAAGCCGCGCGCGGCAAGCAAACCGGCCGCACCCAGGAAATCCAGCGGCTGATCGGCCGCGCGCTGCGCTCGGTGTTCGACCTCGAGAAGCTCGGCCAACGCACGATGAACATCGATTGCGACGTCATCCAGGCCGACGGCGGCACGCGCACGGCCAGCATCACCGGCGCGTTCGTAGCGGCGCACGACGCGGTGACGAAGCTGCTCGCCAGCGGCAAGATCGAGCGCTCGCCGATTACGGACTTCGTGGCGGCGATTTCGGTGGGCGTCTACAACGGCCTGCCGGTGCTCGATCTCGACTACGACGAAGACTCGCAGTGCGACACGGACATGAACGTGGTGATGACCGGTGCAGGCGGCTTCGTGGAAGTCCAGGGAACGGCCGAGGGCACGCCGTTCTCGCGCGACGAGATGAATACGCTGCTCGATCTCGCGCGCGACGGCATCAGCACGCTGTTCGCGAAACAGAAGGCAGCGCTGGAGTGGCAGGGTGAATGATCGTCAAGGCGCCGGCGGCGCGGCTTCGCAGGCTTCAGGGGCTGCGCGGGACGCAGCCCCTGGTTCGCTCGGCAAGGTGGTGCTGGCCTCGAACAATGCGGGCAAGCTGCGCGAGTTCGCGGCCCTGCTGGGCGCGGCCGGCATCGAACTGATTCCGCAAGGCGCGCTCAACGTGCCCGAAGCGGAGGAGCCGTATCCGACCTTCGTGGAGAACGCGCTGACAAAGGCGCGTCATGCGGCGAGGCTCACCGGCTTGCCGGCACTCGCCGACGACTCGGGACTCTGCGTGCGGGCACTGCGCGGCGCACCCGGCGTGTATTCGGCGCGCTACGCGCAACGGGCCGGCGGCCCGAAGAGCGACGCGGCGAACAATGCGCATCTCGTCGAGCAACTGCAAGGCGAGGCCGACCGCCGCGCCTACTACTTCTGCGCACTCGTCCTCGTGCGCCACGCTGACGACCCCGAGCCGCTGATCGCCGAAGGCCGCTGGCCAGGACAGATCATCGACGTGCCGCGCGGCGCGCATGGCTTCGGCTACGATCCGCACTTTTTCCTGCCGGAGCTGGACGCCACCGCGGCCGAACTCGACCCGGCGGTGAAAAACACCAGCAGCCATCGCGCGATCGCGCTGCGGCAACTGCTCGCGCGTCTGACGGAGGAAGCGTGATTCCCATCCAGCCCGCCGGCCAGAGCGGCGCCGGGGTGATCAAGGCGTTCACGGCGCCGGGCCGCATCCATCTGACGTCCCTGCCGCCGCTGGCGCTTTACGTGCATTTCCCGTGGTGCGTGCGCAAGTGTCCGTACTGCGATTTCAACTCGCACGAGTGGAAAGGCGATGCGTTCCCGGAGACCGAGTACCTCGACGCGTTGCGCACCGATCTCGAACTGGCGCTGCCGCTCGTGTGGGGACGCCAGGTGCATACGGTGTTCATCGGCGGTGGGACGCCCAGCCTGCTGTCGGCGGCGGGCCTCGACCGGCTGCTCTCCGACGTGCGCGCACTGCTGCCGCTCGACGCCGACGCCGAGATCACGCTCGAGGCCAACCCCGGCACCTTCGAGGCGGACAAGTTCGCACAGTTTCGTGCGAGCGGGGTGAACCGGTTGTCTGTGGGGATCCAGAGTTTCAACGAGGCGCATCTGAAGGCGCTCGGGCGGATCCACGACGCGGCGCAGGCGCGCCATGCCGTAGAGGTCGCGGCTACCACCTTCGACAACTTCAATCTCGACCTGATGTTCGCGCTGCCACGGCAAACGCTCGCGGAGTGCCAGGCGGATATCGAAACCGCGTTGTCGTTTGCGCCGCCGCATCTTTCGCTGTACCACCTGACGCTCGAGCCGAACACGCTGTTTGCGAAATTCCCGCCGCCGCTGCCGGACGACGATTCGTCCGCCGACATGCAGGACTGGATTCACGAGCGCACCGCAGGGGCCGGTTACGGACGCTATGAGGTGTCGGCGTATGCGCAGCCGCATCGTCAGAGCCAGCACAACCTCAACTACTGGCGCTTTGGCGACTACCTGGGCATCGGCGCCGGCGCGCATACGAAGCTGTCGTTTCCGAACCGCATCCTGCGGCAGATGCGCTACAAGCATCCGACCACTTTCATCGAACAGGCCAAAGCCGGTACACCCGTGCATGAAGAGCACGAAGTCACGCCGCGCGATCTGCCGTTCGAATTCATGTTGAACGCGTTGCGGCTCGTGGAGGGGTTTCCCGTGCATCGGTTCATCGAACGTACGGGCATGTCGATGACGTCGATCGAACCAGCGTTGCAGGAAGCGGAACAGCGTGGCCTGATCGTGCGGGATTACGAAAAGATCGCACCAACGCCGCTTGGGCAAGCTTTTCTGAACGATCTGCAGGGGCTGTTTCTGAAAGACCCTGAGCCGTAACTTCGCAGTGATTTTGCGTGCGGAGTTGCCGGGGCGGGGAGATTTCAGGTTACAATTTCGGGCTTGGAGGTGTGGCCGAGCGGTTTAAGGCACCGGTCTTGAAAACCGGCGAAGGAGCAATCCTTCCGTGAGTTCGAATCTCACCGCCTCCGCCATAACATCCCGCTTGGGCTCATGCCGTTAGAGCGGGATTTTTGCTTTCTGAACGACTCACTCATACCCACGCTGTTGTCGCAAGCGTACTGCGCTCTACTCTGCTTCGCACTGCTGTCGCAATACCGCAAACAAGGTTAGCGAATCAAGCAAGCGGGGCGCAAGAAAATAAAAAAGCCACCGTCAGGTGGCTCTAACATTACTTTCGAAGACGCCGGTTGGTGCGCACGCGCTCCCTTTCGGCCCGCGCGCGAAACGAACGGTGCCGAACGTCTAATCTGACTTCTTCGCCTTTAGGTGGGAAAACGAGAACGTATTTCTCCCCGTCGCCCACTGCTCCGTCAAATACCGGCCGAAGATTCATACCGTGGGTGCTCTTTCAATGCCTTGTCGGTCTTGAATACAAATACCGGCTCCCGCATCTCCGCAGGAAAACCGCACGAACGAACCTGCGGCCTTGGCGCGAACGGTCTGGCGACAATGCCCGATTGGGGATGCCGCCACAAAAATTTGCTACGTCGCCTCATACGCCGAAAGAAACTCCTAGGATTCGAGCAATGTCCCGCCGTGACGACTCCGGCTCGAATGTCATGTGTCGCTCGTCGTGGCGGCAGAACATATAACAGCGCCGCGCATCAATCATCAGTTCTGCCAACCTACCTTCGCGGCGATGATACCGAAGCGGAAAGCGAACAAGGTCAAAATCCGTAAAACCTCAATCGGCGCTACTCGATAGTCGTTTTTCAGACTTTTCTCATATTTCTCGAGCGGGCTAATCGTTTATCTTGCCCAGGCAAAACACTCGGAGATAGAATGAAAAATAGCAGTCCTATGCTTATCCCGTCCTGCTCGTCGGTTCCGGATCGAACTGCAACCATTGAGGCAACAGCGACGGCAAGCACGGCCGAACTACCCGAACCCCTTACGCCCGCCGAATGCGACCTGCGCGACATCCCCTGCATGCCGCTCGATGTCGCCCGCCTGCGCGATTCCGACAGAGCTGCCGACGAAAGTCCAGCCGCGCGCTGGGCCGGCATCCTGCTGTGGTGCGCCGCGTGGCATCAGGTGCCGGCCGCGTCACTGCCTGACGACAACGAATGGCTCGCCAAGCGCGCGAATTACTGGCATCGCGGCAAGATCGACAAGGATTGGTCCGCCATCCGCGCGGGCGCACTGCGTGGCTGGATCAAATGCAGCGACGGGCGTTTGTACCACCCCGTCATCGCAGAAAAGGCACGCGCGGCGTGGAGTTCGAAACTCAAGCAGCGCTTCAAGACGCTGCGCGCACGCATCAAAAGGCGCGGCCAAAGACAGCACATCGAATACGATGAACCCGATTTCGACGAGCGGCTGTCGTCAGGCTGTCCCCAAGGACATCCGCTGGCGCCTCCAGAGACCGGACCCCGAAGACAATGTTCTCCGGACGAAAAGAACGGCCCGCCAAGACAAGCCGGCGACGTACCCAGAGAAACACCGACCAAAGGAGCGAACGAAGTCACCCTTAGAACCATGGCGACTGACGGCGGCATAGAGGTGCACGTCCGCGCAAGCGCAGTCCCGAGGGTAAAGACACCGCGATGAACACCTCCGCCATTAAAGACGTTGGTGACGAGGCGTCGCAACCATCCCAGGAAGCGGCCAACGGTTGACGACAGGCACAGCGCGCTTGCCCGAGAAGCATAGACGCAACGTCGTGCGTTCATGCAAGCGCGCTCCGAAAACGTCTGGTGCTGGCGTCAGATAGCAATTGGGTCGTCTCTCTTGCGTCGGACATTGACGCGACCACAAGAGTATAGAAAATCAGTCGGCAAAAGTAAAGTTACCTATACTTTTGCCACCACATTCCTTACTCAGGCCGCCACATGGAGGCCTTCACAATCGCCGCGACGTAGTGCAACTGCTCGATCTCCGCATCCTCGAACGAGATCCGCCCATGCTCCTCGTTCACTGACATGAAGTATTTGCGACCATCACGAGAATAGAGGAAGGTCTTGATCATGACGCGACCGTCCACCGCCTTGACCAGGACCTCGTCGCCCGATTGGACAGCATGGTCGGGTTCGACGATCACGAACTCTCCGTCGCGGATGCGGGGCATCATGGAATCGCCCTTGCAGCGCAGCCCGTACGCCTTCTCCCTGGACGGAAACTCCAGATAACCATCGCCGTGCCCTACAGGGGATTCAATTTCAGCCCAAAAGCCTTTGTCGCCTAGCTGTGTCATGCCCACTACCGGAATGCGTTGTCTGCCGGGCAACGAGGTCGGGTCGAACTCGCTGCGCTGCCCGACTTCGGTCACCTTCTTCTCTCCTTTGCCCGTGATGAGCCACTTAACGCTGTAGCCGAACTTCTTCTCGATCGCCTCCGCGTACTCGAACCTCAATTTCTTGATGCGGCGGGACAACCATTGGTTGACAGTGCCTTTGGTCGCGCCGGCGGCATCAGCCAGTTCGGTCTGCTCGAGGCCAGTCTCGTCCAGGACGATCTGAATACGTTCGGGTAGGGTGCTCATGGAACAGGAATCTAAACTATACACGGTTTAGATAACTTTCATTTTTGAGTTTAGCTTTCTGCACTTAACTTTTCGCCATCCCAGCCGATATCACAGGTACGAGTTTCATCAGGACTCGTCTGGGAGCCACACATGAAACTTCGTCCCCTCATCACCCTTCTCATTTCAGTCGCCATCGGCGCCTCCCCCGCCCTCGTCAACGCGCTGGCGTCCACCGATCCCGATGTCGCGTCCCTGCTCGGCGCCACGAAGCTTACGACCCTCCAGCAGACGAGCGGCAACGCGACGCTGTCCACGTCGATGGCGTCAGTCGGCGCGGATGTGCTGCGCGGCGCCACCGGTAACGTCGGCGTCAACATCGCCACCGGCGCGCTGAATGCGCAGGCCAATCAGATCGTGCTCGTCAGTTCGCCGTCCGCCGACGTCAACACGCTGCAGGATGCCCGCGCTACGGCCTCGGTCACCGGCGGCGGCACTGCCACGCTCGGCGCAGGCGCGTTGTCGCATGTGAGCGGCAATGTCGGCGTGAACATCGTGTCGGGCGCAGGCAACGTGCAATCGAACGCGCTCGTGATCCACTAAAAGCCGTCCGTATCGTTCGGTACGTGTCGAAGCATCCGGTCGGGGGGCAGCCTCAGACTGGAAGTCCTGCAACGACGACGGAAGCCGATCATGAGCGAGGCCACGCAAGCCGAAATTCGCCACATTTACGACCAATGGCACGACTCGGTCCAAAGGCGCGATCTGAACGCGCTAATGACGCTGTACGCCGACGATGCCGTCCTCGAAAGCCCGCTGATCCTCGCCACGTGGGCGGACCGGCAGAGCGGCATTCTGACCGGCAAAGCCGCAATCCGGGCGTTCTTCGACGCCGGTCTGCGCGCGCCGCCTAACGATCTGGGCCGCTGGTACCGCACCGGCACCTTCTTCTGCAACGGCCAGCAGCTCACCTGGGAATATCCGCGGCACACGCCGGAGGGTGATCAGGTGGATCTGGTCGAGATGATGGATATCGCCGGCGGACTGATCGTCCACCATCGGGTCTACTGGGGATGGGTCGGCTTCAGGTCGCTGCGCGTGGCGCTCGCGAACGAGCACGCCTAGCCATGCCGCTCCCCATCAACGCCGCGGCAAGCCCTACCGCCACCGCCATTTCGCGCCGGGTCCTCGCGGCCACCAGCATCAGCTACACCATCGTTCTGCTCGACGCCTCGATCGTCAACGTCGCGCTCGAACAGATCGGCAGCACGCTGCGCAGCAACGTGACCGGCTTGCAGTGGATCGTCAACGCTTACACCTTGAGCTTCGCCAGCCTGCTGCTCACCGGCGGCACGCTCGGCGACCGGCTCGGCGCGAGAAACGTCTACGTGGCCGGTCTGGCGCTCTTCGCGCTGGCTTCGGCACTGTGCGGCATGGCGCCCGACCTGGCCACACTAACCATCGCCCGCGCCCTGCAAGGCATGGGCAGCGCAATGCTGGTGCCGTGCTCGCTGGCGCTGATCAATCGCGCCTTTCCCGACTCCGCCCAACGCGCCTCGGCGGTCGGCGTATGGATGGGCTGCGGCGGTATCGCGATGGCATCCGGACCACTCGTCGGCGGCATCCTGATCCACTGGTTCGGCTGGCGCAGCATCTTCACCGTCAACGTCCCGATCGCGCTGGCCGGTATCTGGCTGACACGCTCGATCGGTCGAAACGACGACGGCGTCGCCGCGCGTCGTCATTTCGACCTCGCGGGACAGGCGGCGGCAATCGTCGCGCTCGGCACGCTGATTGCCGTGCTGATCGAAGGCTCGCGGCTCGGCTGGCGTTCCACGCCTATCGCAATGGGAATGATGATTTGCGCTTCAGCCTGGGTGGCATTCCTGAGCATCGAGAAGCGCCGCGCGCATCCCATGCTGCCGCTCTCGTTCTTCAGGAGTCCGCTCTTTTCGGCATCCACCGCTGTGTCGATGGCGTCTGCCTTTGTGTTTTACGGGCTGCTGTTTACGTTCAGCATCGCCTATCAGCAACAGCATGGCTTTTCGGCGCTTGAAACCGGCCTGGCATTCCTGCCGATGACCGCCATGGTCGCCATCGGCGGTCTCGCGTCGCACCGGATCGTCGAGCGCTGCGGCCCGCGCGCTTCGATGTGCGCGGCGTTCGGGCTCTACGTCGCCGGATCGCTGGGCATGCTCGCCGCCACGCCGCACGCGCCTTACTGGATCGCCATTGCGCCGATGCTGGCCATCGGCCTCGCCTCGGGCTTCGTTTCGCCCGCCGCAACCTCGCCGGCCATGGGCACCGTCGAAAAACAACGCGGCGCCGTTGCAGCGGCGGTCCTCAATTCGGCCCGGCAAACCGGCGCTGCGTTGGGTGTGGCGATCTTCGGCGGCTTCATCGCTGCGGTGAAGCCGTTCGAGCTTGCCATGCAGGTGGCGCTCGGAAGCGCCGCCGCAGTCGCGCTCGCTGCCGGCCTGATCTGGTGGATTGCGGCAAGCGCGTTCAGTGTGGCCGGCGTGCGCCATAAGCCGACGTCGTCATCACAGCTTCAATCTGCAAAACGAAGTGAAGTGCGCTGACCGGGGCCACGGTGCCACAGAGCGGGCGTGTGTGCCAACGCATGCCCTTGTTGCTCACCAGCCGTGAAAACGACTCCACACGCTGATGGCGCCATCGTCGGATAGCGCGTGATACTCGGGAAACTGCGCGCCCGTCGCGCAGGCGTGATTCGGCACGATGCGCAGTTTCGTGCCGATCGGCAAGCGGGTCGCAATATCGTCCGTGGCGACGCCGGGCTCGCCGCTTGCGCTGTCACCTTCACCCACAGGCCGAGCCGGCGCCACGATCCCATGCTCCTGATTCGCACCGATCATCACGTAACCGTCCAATGGCGTATCGTCGAGCGCGCACACCTGACCATAACCATAGTCGTGTGCCTGCTTCGCCGTGCCGCGATCGCGGCTCATCGCCATCCATCCAGCGTCGACAATCGCCCATCCCTTCTCGCTCTGATGACCGATCACCGTGGTCAGCACGCTCAACGCAATCTCGCTCGTCTCGCATACACCAACGTTGCGCATCACCAGATCGAAAAACACGTAGACGCCCGCGCGCACCTCGGTGACGCCTTCAAGATGCTGCGCGCACAGCGCAGTCGGCGTCGAGCCGATACTCACTCCGGCGCACGGCAGGTTTGCGTCGCGCAGTCGCTGCGCTGCGCGCACGCACCCGGCGCGCTCCTGTTCAGCCAGCGCAACCAGCGCATCGAACGCGTTCAACTCGTAGCTTGAACCGGCATGCGTCATCACGCCGCCAATCTGCATGCCGTTGTCGTGCAAAAGATGCGCGATCTCCAGCAACGCGTCGTCCTCTGGACGGATGCCCGAGCGATGACCGTCGGTATCGACTTCGATCCAGACCTCGAAGCGTTCGCCCTGCGCCTGACCGAATGCGGCGATCGCCCGCGCCGCGTCGGGATGGTCCACCAGCAGCTTGAGGTCGCAACCGGCCCGGCGTAATGCCAGCGCTCTAGGCAGCTTCGATGGAGCAATGCCGACCGCGTACAGGATATCGGTGAAGCCGGCGGCGAAGAATTGCTCGGCTTCCTTGAGCGTCGACACGGTGATGCCGCGCGCACCCGCTTCGCGTTGCGCCCGGGCGACCTCGATGCATTTCGCTGTCTTCACGTGCGGCCGAAAGCGCACGCCGAGCGCATCCATACGCTGCTGCATGCGTGCGATATTGCGCAGCATGCGCGAGCGATCGATCAGCGCGGCCGGTGTGTCCAGGGTATCGAGGGAGTCGGTGGTCATAAGGCGTGTGGTACTTGTGAGGAAGTCGAGGTTGAAGCCGCGCCAAAGTTGCGCAGCCATGGAATAAGCGCATCGAGGTCCGGCGCTTCGATTTCCGCTGCCGGCGCGCCGTCGACCGCTCGCAATCCCACACGGTTATGCCAATAGGTGCGCAAGCCGAGCGCGCCCGTGCCGAACATGTCGTAGCTCGAACCAGCAACGAAAGCCGCCTCACTCGCCTGTAGACCCAACTGCTCGAGCGCAAGACGATAAGGCTGCGGATGCGGCTTATAGAAGCCTGCGTCTTGCGCGGTGACAATCACGTCCCAGTCGATCTCGAGGCGCGCCGCGGCAGCACGTCCTAACCGGGTCGAACAGTTGGTGACAACCGCCAAACGACAATGCGGCGCCAGTTCGCGCAAGGCCTCGCGTGCCCCACTCCACGGCTGCAGATCGAGCCAGTTCGCTTCAAGCGCAAGCGGCGCGGACTCGGACAAACCGACATTCAGCGCCGCGCGCCGCACCAGCGTCTCGTAGTCGACGTACTCGCCGCAACCGTAGGTGAGCCGCAGATATTCGGCGCGCCAGGAGCGTCCGGCCGCCTCGGAGCCCGCAGCGGCATTCCACAGCGACCATGAATCCAGCAGCGCGGTCAGCAGATCGAACAGCACGGCTTTCGGCCAGCCGCCGCGCGCATGAAAAGTTTGGGGTGAAGGGTTCTCGTTCATGCCGCTGACTATAGAGCCACATCGATCGATGAAGGTTAAATCTCACCACACCCATCGTTAAACGGAATTGAATGATCGATCTTGCAACGCTACAAGGGGGAATGAAAAGTCAGGCAGTGCGAATGCGCAGCGGCGCAAGCCATGAAAGCAACGAAAGCGCGCCACCAAGTAAAACGCTCCGTGGCAAGGGCATGCTGCACCTCGTCACGGAGCGTAATAGCTGTAAGAGCTTATGAAACCCATTGTGCTGCATGCGCGGCTACACTGGATTCACCTCATCCCCCGTGAGGTATGTTGTGTGAATCTCCTCAGCTTGGCCCGCCCCGACCGGCGGGCTTTTTTCTGGTGCCGCGCCAACGAGCCCCGACGCTTACACGGCCACCAGTGTCTGTTTCTCGCGCGCATCCGCGCAGCGGCAATTCAGATCGCGGTGTATGGCCTGGCTATCGAGCAAGGCCGATACGTCCGCCAACCCCTGGTCAAAACGCAACACGTATTCGATATCGGTGTAGTCGTGATACGCGCCGCTGTCCGCCAGCTTGCGTGCTTCGGCGATGGCGGCACGCAGCCGCTCGCTTTGGGTCAAATCTCTGATCGCCATGTTTGCCGCTCCCGAGGAACAGTGACTCCATCATAGCAACGCCGCATGCGTTACAAGGTAGCGCGCGCGCAACACCTGGGACTTTCCACAAGGACACCGTCGAACGAGCATGCGCTTTCGGCGCGACGCTGCATTCGTCAGACCACTAGAACGTAAGCATCTGTAAATAGGGCGCGCTCGCCTTGTCGCGGCGCACACAGCGTAGCCGCCCCACCGGCGGGATTCACGGCATCCGGTCCGTAATGCGCCGTCACACGACAACCCGGCGAGGCCAGAACGAACGCCACGGCGCGGGGCTCCAATCTACAAATAATGGAGGGATCATCATGCTCAGGGTAATCGCACTTATGGCGCTTGCGGCCAGTCTCGGTGGTTGCGTGGTCGCCCCCGCACCGTACGGCTATGGTTACGGCTACGCTCCGGCATACGGCTACTATGCGCCGCCGGCGGTCAACGTTGGGATCGGCGTAGGCGGTGGGTGGGGCGGCGGCTGGCATCGGTAAGCACGCGCAGTGTCGCCCTGTGGCGATGCGCGATGCCGTTTGATGCCCCCCGCTTGATGCACTCCCGGTAGAAGGTAAAAAGAATGCCCGCACGAAGCGGGCAAAGAAAGACCTTCCACCGATGCCTCCTTGGGAGAGGCAACTGCAGTGTAGAAGGATTTAAGCGTTGCCGTGTTGCAGCCATGTTTCGGTCGATTACACCGGTGCGATCCGATCCGCATGCAGCTTCGGAACAATTTGCATACGGCGTGTGAAGCGTCGCGCAGCAATGCCCAGGTTTTCATTACCGCGCGTGATCGACGCGGCACGCGGCCCCGATTTCGCGGGCTCGAAGCTGACAAATATTTCCCGGCTATTACCCCGTAACGGGGCGAAAAAGGCCGGTAACGCCCGAACGAGGTTGCTCCTCTAGCATCGACAGACGCTGCTCCGCCAGCCCCCTCCACCTGTCGATGAATCTCTCACGTCCCTTTATCGAACGCCCCGTTGCGACCACGCTGCTTTCGTTGGGCGTAGCGCTCGCCGGTATCTTCGCGTTTATCAAGCTCCCTGTCGCGCCGCTGCCGCAGGTCGACTTCCCGACTATTTCCGTGCAGGCGAGCCTGCCGGGCGCGAGTCCCGATACGGTGGCCAACAGCGTCGCGAGTCCGCTTGAACGGCACCTCGGACAGATTGCCGACGTGACGGAGATGACGTCGCAAAGCACGGTGGGTTCCGCGCGCGTAACGCTGCAGTTCGGTCTGGATCGCGACATCAACGGCGCGGCGCGCGACGTGCAGGCGGCCATCAATGCCGCGCGCGCCGATCTGCCATCCAGCCTGCGCAGCAATCCGACCTATCACAAGGTCAATCCCGCCGACGCGCCGATCCTGATTCTCGCGCTCACCTCGCACACGCTACCGCGCGCGAAGCTCTACGATCTGGCCTCGACGATCCTCGCGCAATCGTTGTCGCAATTGCCGGGCATCGGCGAGGTCGACGTCAACGGTTCGGCCAATCCGGCGGTGCGCGTCGAGCTGAATCCAACAGCGCTCTATCACTACGGCATCGGCCTCGAAGACGTGCGGGCCGCGCTCGCCTCGGCGAACGCCAACAGCCCCAAAGGCACCATCGAAAGTTACGGTCAGCGCTATCAGCTCTACGCCAACGATCAGGCGCGCATCGCGGACCAGTACAAGGATCTGATCGTCGCGTATCGTAACGGCGCGGGGGTCAAGCTCTCCGACGTCGGCGAGATCGTCGATTCGGTCGAGGACCTGCGCAACCTCGGCCTCGCGCGCAACAACCAGCCGGCCGTGCTGGTGATGCTGTACCGTCAGCCGGGCGCCAATATCATCAGCACCGTGGACAGCGTGCGCAAGCAGATCGAGCAACTGAAGCCCGCGCTGCCCGCCGACGTCGACGTGATCGAAGCATCCGACCGCTCCACGACGATCCGCGCCTCGCTGCGCGACACGGAGGCGACGCTGATTATTGCGGTGGGCCTCGTGATCCTCGTCGTGTTCGTCTTCCTCGGCAGCGCACGCGCGGCGCTGATTCCGAGCGCGGCCGTGCCGGTGTCGATCGTCGGCACCTTCGGTTTCATGTACCTGTTCGGCTATTCGATCGACAACCTCTCGCTGATGGCGTTGACCATCGCCACCGGCTTCGTGGTCGACGACGCGATCGTCGTGCTGGAAAACATCGCCCGCCACATGGAGACCGGCATGCCGCGCATGCAGGCGGCGCTGCTCGGCGCACGCGAGGTGGGCTTTACGGTGCTGTCGATTTCGATCTCGCTCGTCGCGGTGTTCATCCCGATCCTGCTGATGAGCGGCATCATCGGACGCCTGTTCCGCGAATTCGCGGTGACGCTGTCGCTCGCCATCGCGGTGTCGCTGGTAGTCTCGCTGACCACCACGCCCGTGATGTGCTCGCGCCTTTTGCGGACCGCCGGACCGAAGACGTCCACCCGCCTCGGCCGCGTCTTCGCCGTGCCGTTGCAGCGTCTGAACGACGGCTATGCCCGCTCGCTCGAATGGTCGCTGCGCCATCCGTTTCTGCTGCTCATGACGCTGCTCGTCACGATGGCGCTGAACGTTTTCCTGTACGTGACGATTCCCAAAGGGTTTTTCCCGCAGGAAGACACGGGGCGCCTGACCGGCGGCATCCAGGCCGACCAGAGCACCTCGTTCCAGGCGATGGAACCGAAGCTCAGACAGGTCATGAAAATCATCGGCGACGATCCGGCCGTGGAAAACGTGGTCGGCTTCACCGGCGGCAGGCAGACCAACACCGGTTCCGTTTACGTGGCGCTCAAGCCGCTGTCACAACGCAGCGAAACCGCCGATGAGGTGATCGCCCGGCTGCGCCCGAAGCTCAATGCCGTGCCGGGCGGCCGGCTGTTTTTGCAATCGGTGCAGGACATCCGGGTCGGCGGCCGGCAAAGCAACGCGCAGTATCAGTTCACGCTGCTCGGCGATTCGACCGCCGAGCTCTACACATGGGCACCGCGCCTCACGCAGGCGCTGCAAAACGTGCCCGAACTGGAGGACGTCAACTCGGATCAGCAGCAAGGCGGTCTGGAAGCGGATGTGGATATCGATCGCGGCACCGCCGCGCGTCTGGGCATCACGCCGGCGCAGATCGATAACACGCTCTACGACGCGTACGGCCAGCGGCTCGTGTCGACGATCTATAACCCGCTGAACCAGTACTACGTCGTGATGGAAGTCGCGCCGCGCTATTGGCAATATCCGCAGACGCTCGACGAGCTGTACGTCAGCACCTCGGGCGGCACGCCGAGCGGCACGCAGTCGACCAATGCCGTGGCGGGCACGGTCTCGACGCCGACGAGCCCGGCCAGTTCCAGCACCTCCAGCACCGCGAGCACGGCAACCACCGCGGCTGCGATCGCCACCGACTCGGCGCGCAATCTCGCGATCAATTCGCTGGCGGCCAGCGGCCATTCCAGCGCCTCGGCAGGCGCCTCGGTCAGCACCGCGCTGGAGACCATGATTCCGTTCAGCGCCTTCGCCCGCTGGAACCCGGGCCATACGCCGCTCGGCGTCAATCACCAGGGCAACTTCGTCGCCACCACCATCTCGTTCAATCTGCCGCCCAACGAACCGCTCTCCACGGCAGTCGCCGCGATCGATCGAACCATGGCCGAGATTCGCATGCCAGGTTCGATTCACGGCGGCTTTCAGGGCACGGCGCGCACCTTCCAGCAATCGCTATCGGACGAGCCGCTGCTGATTCTGGCGGCGCTCGCAGCCGTGTATATCGTGCTCGGCATCCTCTACGAAAGCTACGCCCACCCGCTGACGATTCTCTCGACGTTGCCTTCGGCAGGCGTCGGTGCACTGCTCGCGCTGATGGCGTTCCATGTCGAATTCACGGTGATGTCGCTGATCGGCGTGATCCTGCTGATCGGCATCGTCAAGAAGAACGCCATCATGATGGTGGACTTCGCCATCGACGCCGAGCGTGACGGCATGACGCCGCGCGATGCGATCTATCGCGCCAGCCTGATGCGCTTCCGGCCGATCATGATGACGACCTGCGCCGCGCTGCTCGGCGCGCTACCGCTCGCCTTCGGCCACGGCGAGGGTGCGGACCTGCGCAGACCGCTGGGTATTTCGATTGTCGGCGGCCTGATTGTCAGCCAGTTGCTCACGCTCTACACGACGCCGGTGGTGTATCTGTACATCGACCGCCTGCAGTCCTGGATGCGCTCGCGGGGTCGGCACCGCGCGCCGGCCTGAAACCCCGGCCCCAATGACAACGCGGCTGCCGTTGGAAGCGGCAGCCGCGTGCGGGTCAAACACCTACGCCATGCTCGATCCGGTCAATACGAGCCGGGCGGAGGCGGCGGCGGCGAACCCGGCGGCGGGGGCGGCGGCGCGGTCACGTAACCGCCACCATCCGAGGGCTGAATGGTGCGCATGCGGCCCTGCACCGGGATCCGGTCGCCGTTCGCATACATGCATTGCAGGTACGCATAGTCGTAGCGGCGCTGGACGTCGTAAGCCGACCCTTGCGCAGCGCCTGCGCCGAACAGGGTACCCGCCAGCAGGCCGGCACCGGCGCCGACCGCCGCGCCGCTACCGCCGTTGAAGGCAGCACCCGCTGCCGCACCGAGCGCCGTGCCGACCACCGCGCTACCCACTGCGCTGTTGGTCGCCGCCTGATTGGTCGTGGCCCCACCCACCTGCTGGAAGGCGAATTGCCGGCACGAGTTATCGTCCGCGCGGAACTGGTCGAAAGTCTTGCCGGTACCCGGCAGCGCCATGACGCTAGGGCCGGGAGGCATGACCGAACACGCCCCGAGAACACTCAGCGAGGCGATCAAAGCTAACCTTGAATATTTCATTTGCTTCTCTTTGCGGTAATGCGTTTTTAATTTGCAGGGCCCTGCGACTGCTGCGCAGGCACCGGACGCCAACCCGACGAGCAGGACTTCACATACGGGTAGTAAGTTTTGGAGTCGTCGCAGTAATACCAGGTGCCGCTCTGCTGCCCAGGCGCCGCCTGCGCCGGAGCCGCGCCATACTGGCCCTGCTCCACGTACTCCTGCGGTTCGGCCGGAACCGGCACCGGCACGGCGACCGCCGGCGGATACGGGTAGTAGGCCGGCCCCCACGGGTAGTAATACCCGCCCCCGCCGATGTAGACCCCCACATGCGCTGCATGTGCCACGCCGCTCGCACAGACCATCACGGCGGCTGCCACTCCGAGCAAGATATTCAACCTTTTCACAACACTCTCCACGACAGAAACCGGCACCGAACTGGTGTCCCAAAGTACTACTGAACGCTATTCCACTCTGATCCGCAATACAATTACTTAAGACCTTGCGTATTTTTCAACTCATTACATCGCAAGGTGTTTGTCATCAAGAGGAAAGCAGGATTTGTTCCGCAACGCCCCATGGGCGGCCATCTTACGGGCAAGCCGGCACTGCGGGGATGGCGGACGTGCGATGCGGCGCTGAAGCGTCCCTATTGCAAACGGCCGCCGTCCAGATGCAAGCGCTGCAACAACTCGCGGCCACGCCGGGTCAACTGCAGCGTCGAGCCGTCACGGTCCTGCGTGCGTACTTCGACCAGCTCATAGTGGCGCAACGCAAGCACATCAGGATCGAATTCTTCCATATGCCGTCCGGTATCCCGGAGCAACATGAGCGTCGCGAGTTCGTGATGGCTCAGCATCCGACACCTCCGTTGGTAAATGCATGGGCGATGTCGACATCCTAGTGAGCCAGAACGACACTTTGGCTACCGCGTTGTTTCGCGCGTTTACGCGGTTACATCTTCAATGCGTACGCGCTCGCTGCAGCACGCCTAACCGGCGCGATCGAGCGTACGGCTGCCAGCGATCACCCATGCCCGTGCGATACGCTCCGCCTCCACCTCGTAGATCATCAGCATGTCGATCTGGCCGGGTCCTTCCGGGAAGGTACGGGTCACCCGTTCGTGGTCCACGATCCGATTGCCCATTACCATGCGGTTGAGTAGCGCGGCGTGGAGATTGGGTTCCTGCAGACGCGCGGCCATGCGTTCGCGCACGGCGGCAGCGCCGCTGGCGAGCAGCGTCGCGGGATGCTCGAATAACTGGGCGTCATCCGCGTAGGTGGCGATCAGCGCGTCGAGATCGCGCGCGTTGTAGGCGTCCAGTTGGCGCTGGACTACGGCTTCAGGGGAAAGCGGCATGGGAGGTTCGTGCGAAAGGCGAAAGGTGATGGTTGAAGACAACGCATAGCGGCGCGCGCGCTTTGCGTTACGGAAATGAGGCTGCGCGGCGGCCGTCTCGCCGGCATCCCGGCAAGAGGCGGCCTACTCGAATACCGGGCGGAAAAAACTCCGTTCGTAACTGACGATGCAGCGCGTTTGCTCGGCGTAAGCGAACGCGGCCTGACAGGCTGGATCGTCGAAGGACTTGTTGCGGTATTCCTCGTAGAGCGCCAGCGAAGGAAAGGTAAACATCGCCAGCGCCACGTTGCTGATGCCTTCCGACGGCAGGAAATAGCCGTGATGCCGGCCGCCGAATTTTTCGACGAGCGGAATCCACAGCTTGCCGTAATGCTCGAACTCCTTGAGCTTGTAGGGATCAATGATGTAGCGAAGGTAGCAGGTAATCATCGTTGAGGTTCCTGTGTGCTTATGAGTGGCTTTCCGGTGACGCAGGCCGTCGGGTACGCCGTGGTTTGCAGTACTGGACTGCAGCAGGCGATAGTAAGCCAGTTCGCGCGCTGGCACAGGGCCAATGCTGATTGAAACCTGGCGGGTTTTGACTACCATGAAGACACGTCCTGCTCTCGAGCTTCTCCTGCGATGCTCACCCGCACACGCCACCTCCGTCGCATGACATCGGTCCACGGCTCGTGGAGGTCGCGCGTACGCGGCACGACGCTCATGCTTGCTGTCGCGCTGGCGACGGCCGCCTGCACCTTCACGCCACCGGACCGGCCGCTGCTCATCACACCACCGGCCGCGGTGAACAGCGCAACGCTCGATCAATACCGCATCGCCGTTGCACGACGCATCCTCGACCGCAATCCGTCGTACGTGCTGCAAGGCACGCTGCAGCCGATGCTGCGTTCGCTGGTGGTGGTCTCGTTCACGGTCGACCGCGACGGCCAGGTCTTGCAATCCGCCGTGTATCGCACCAATGGCGACGACGAAGCCGAAAGCACCGCGCTCGCGACCCTGCGGCGCGCGTCGCCGCTACCGCAACCGCCCGCCAGGCTGCTCAACACGCACGGCCAGGTCGAGCTGTTCGAGGATTGGCTGTTCAACGACAACGGCAAGTTCCAGCTGCGCGAGTTCGCCTCGCCGCAAGCGCAGACCATCGACTGAAAGCAGGTCCCGCACGCGCACGCTATAATTTTCCGATCCCAAGCCGGAACCCTCCGGCACGGCTGTCGCCGCCCGCTCACCCGCCGGCGCCGCACAGCCCGCCCCTCGCGTCGCCGCGCCACCCGCGCGCCTTGCACCGCGCTGTCCGGCCGTCGAGCGCTGCGGCGCACACGAAAGCAGAAAGCAAACACAATACGATGCTGCACGAGTACGCCGCCCACCGGGCGCGTCACGCTGCATCACGAAACTGGAGACCTTGAATGTCCACTTCGCCGATTTCCGCGAGCCAGCCCGAGGCAGCCGGCCAAAACAGCAGTTCGCGGATCATCTTCGCAAGCTTCATCGGCACTGCGATCGAGTTCTACGATTTCTATGTCTATGCGACGGCCGCCGCGCTCGTCATCGGACCGGTATTCTTCCCGCATGGCTCCGCCACCGCGCAGGCGCTCTCCGCGTTCGTCACCTTCGGCATTGCGTTCGTCGCGCGCCCGATCGGCTCGTTCCTGTTCGGCCACTTCGGCGACCGCATCGGCCGCAAATCGACCCTCGTCGCCTCGCTGCTGGTAATGGGCGTCTCGACCACGCTGATCGGTTTCGTGCCGGGCTATAACGCGATCGGCAGCCTCGCGCCGATCCTGCTGTGCATCCTGCGCTTCGGCCAGGGGATCGGCCTGGGCGGCGAATGGGGCGGCGCGGCGCTGCTCGCCACCGAAAACGCCCCGGCCGGCAAGCGCGGCTGGTTCGGCATGTTCCCGCAACTCGGACCGTCGATCGGCTTTCTGGCCTCCAACGGCCTGTTCTTCGGCCTCGCGCTTTCGCTGTCCGACGAGCAGTTCCGTAGCTGGGGCTGGCGCGTGCCGTTCATCGTCAGCGCGGTGCTGGTCGCGCTCGGTCTGTACGTGCGGCTGAAGATCGCCGAGACGCCGGCCTTCCGTGCCGCCATCGAACGCGAAGAGCGGGTGCGCGTGCCGATCGCGACGCTCTGCTCGCAATACTGGCGGCCCACGCTGCTCGGCGCACTCGCCATGGTGGTCTGCTACACGCTGTTCTACAACGCGACCACCTTCTCGCTCTCGTATGGCGTGTCGGTACTGCACATTCCGCGTCAGAGCTTCCTCGGCCTGCTGTGCGTCGCGGTGCTGTTCATGGCGCTCGCCACGCCGCTCGCCGCCTGGGCCAGCGACCGCTATGGCCGCAAGCCGGTGCTGATCGTCGGCATCCTCGCGGCGATCCTGTCGGGCTTCACCATGGCGCCGCTGCTCGGCAGCGGTTCCATGCCGCTCGTGCTGCTGTTCCTTGTGATCGAACTGTTCCTGATGGGCGTGACCTTCGCACCGATGGGCGCGCTGCTGCCGGAGCTGTTTCCCACTCACGTGCGCTATACCGGTGCAGGCGTGTCGTACAACCTCGGTGGGATTCTCGGCGCGTCGGTAGCGCCGTACATTGCCCAGGTGCTGGCCGCGCATGGCGGCCTGACGTGGGTCGGCGCCTACGTGTCGATCGCCGCGGCCGTCAGTCTGTTCGGTGTGCTGTGCATGCGCGAAACGCGCGACACCCGCTTGATGTAAACGCAAACCCGGCATGGGCTGCCCGCGGCGCAGATGCGTGGGCAGTCTCGCCTGCCCTCCTCACCTCGCCGACCTGCGCCCCCTGGTGCGTTTCCCCTCTTGCACGGCTTTTTGGCTTGCTTATACTCAGGTCACCTACCCCAATGAGCCAGGAGGTCACAGTGAGGCTATATCTCCAGAACTCAGACATCGTGATGATCATTGCGCTGGCACTGCTGTGCTCGCTGCTACTGGCCATCCGTTTCCGCCCTTCCAGCTGGAAAGCCATCATGCTGGAAGCGCTCGCCGCCAACGCGGCGGCCATCGTCGCAGTGGTGGCGTTCGAATTGATGCTGAGCTAAGCCTCCTGCCGTCTTCGGACTGGCTCGAAGGCAAGCCCGTTGCTTGTGTGAGTTGTACAGGCAAGCGTCGCACATCCGGCTCGCGCGGACTGTGCGACGGATTGCCTTCTGCCCCATCTGAAGCCCTTGCCTCCCGCGCTGCGCAAGGCTGGCGCATGCTACGACTCCCCGTGTTGATCAGTAGTAGTACCCATGATGGTAATAGCCCCCGCCGTAGTAACCCGGCGCCGGTGCGATCACACAACCACCCAGCGCGGCAGCCAGCAGCGCGCCTGCAATCAAAGTTAGCGTCAAGCGTTTCACGTTCTTCTCCAGTCGTTTCAGTGTTATTCGAGTGCGCCTCGAATGATGTTGATTGGACACGAAGCGGCCCGGCGAGGACGTTGCATTTTGTAAGCGATGATAAGCACGGCGTTACAGGTTTCGCGGCTCGCGCAGGGCTGGGCAGGCGGTAAAGTCGTCGCAGCGGCAGCGCCATAAGCCGATGCCGTGTGTAAGCTGCGCGCGGGCCGCCAACCAAAAGCGACACTTTTAACAGCCGTGTAATGCGGCGATACCGCGCTACTACCCGCCGGCCCGCGCAAGCATTCACTGGATGCGGCATGACAACGGCGATTGAACTCGCCGTGCCGCACGCAGTCTCTATGGATGCAGTTCTGTTGTGTTCATTGCAGGATCCTCTCCGCCCGTCGTTCCCCGACGCGGGCGCTTTTAGAGGCGTGCCGCGGCGGCGCCCGTTAACCTGGGCGGACTGTGCGCCACGCCTTTTTTCTTTTGCTCAGAGGTGCGAGGCCGAATGCGTCGACGCAGGGGCGGCGAGCGGGTCGCTGTGGACGTAGTCGATGGCCTGCAAGGCTTCGCTCACCGGCGGCACGGAATGACCGTCGCCAATGGAGACCGAGCGATGCGGCGCTTCAATGCCGAAGTGGGAACGCGAGGTCGCGACAAAGATCATCACCGTGCGCTTTTGCAGCGCATGCGCGACGTGGACAAAACCGGTGTCCGTCCCGATGACGAGCGAGCACGCGTCGATCATGTGGGCGATCTCGGTCACGCTCATCTGCGGCAAAACGGTGGCGCCCGGTACCTGCGCCGCGATAGCCTCCGCTTCCTCGCGCTCGCGGGGCGAGCCCCACGGCAGCACGATGCGAAAGCCGCGCCGCACCAGTTCGTTGGCAACGGCGGCCCAATGCGCGACCGGCCATTTCTTGTCTTCTTTGGAGGTGGCGTGAAACAGCGCCGCTACGGGTGCATCGCCCGCCTCGAAGGTCGCAGTGGGTAACGCGGGCAGCTTCAGATCGTAGACGGCCTGTCCTTCCGGCTCAAAGCCCAGCGCCTCGCCGACGCTGATACGCATGCCTTGCCACGCGTTGCCGGGCGGACGCGGGCCGACGCGGCTCGTGTAGGCAAACGCGGCGCCACGCTCGCCCAGATCCTTGTTGCGATAGCCGAAGCGGCGCGACGAGCGGGCCAGAAAGGCGATGATCGCGCTCTTGTAGACGCCCTGGATATCGATGATGGCGTCGTAGCGGTAGGCCCGCAATTCGCCGATGGAGGCCGCAATCGCCTTGAAGTCGGCCCAGCGGCGCGCCTTTTTGAAGCGGCGCAGCGGCGCGCACAATACGCGGTCCACGGCCTGGCTCCAGTGAACCACTTCGGCAAACGCCTCGTCTGCGGCCCAGTCGACCTGCACCCCCGGAAATGCCCGCTTGATGTCGGCAATGACCGGCAGGGCCTGCACAATATCGCCTAGTGAAGTCACCTTGACGATAAGAATTCGCTTCATTAATTAGCCCGTCACAGTATCGGTCGCAGCGCTATTTTAGCTGACCGTGCTTTGATCTTATACACGCGGCGGCGGATTTGCCGCAGCGCGGCCCGCCAGGGCGGACGGCGGATTATCGCTCAGTCGGGCTACCTGTCACATTTATTTCAATCTGCTTTCGCACGGTCGGCCGCCGCGATCGATCGCTATAATCGGGTCTTTGCCTGAGCCATCCCTCTCATGCGGGCATTCCCACCTCTGTCCTCCAGCGTCGCCCGACGCACGCGCCGCCTGTGGCGTCAATACGGTGTGTTCTGGCTCGGCGCGATCGCCGTCGGCCTTGTCGCGGTGCTTTACGCCCGGCTGATCGACTTCGGCTACAGCGAATTCCGCGCCATGCAGCACCGCCATATCTGGCTGCCGCTGTTCGTGACGCCGGCTGTCGCCGCGCTCTCGGTATGGCTCACACGGACCTTCTTTCGCGGCGCGGAAGGCAGCGGCATTCCGCAAGTGATCGCCACCCTGCACGCCAAACCTGGCGAATACGGCGCGCGCCTGCTGTCGTTCCGGATCCTGTTCGGCAAGATTCTTGTGTCCTTCCTCGCCATCCTCGGCGGCTTTACGATTGGCCGCGAGGGACCGACCGTACAGGTGGGCGCCGCACTGATGTTCAACCTGCGGCGCTTCTACCCGCGCTCGAACGCGCAGATCGAGCGGCAGCTCGTGCTGGCGGGTGCCTCGGCGGGTCTGTCGGCGGCGTTCAACACGCCGCTGGCGGGGATCGTATTCGCCATCGAGGAGCTCACCCGCAGTTTCGAGGCCCGTGCGAGCGGCGTGCTGATTACCGCAATCATCATCGCGGGGGTGATCGCGCTTGGGCTGAACGGCAACTACACGTATTTCGGTACCATCGAGATCGGCACGCACTTCCCTGATCTGCTGGCGGTGGCCATTGTCCTCACGGCCATCGTCACCGGCATTGCCGGCGGCTTCTTTTGCTGGCTGCTGCTCAACACCGCGCGCTGGATCCCGGCGCCGCTGCGCAAGCTGCATAGCGAGCGGCCGGTTGCGTTTGCCGCCCTGTGCGGGCTGGCGATTGCGCTGGTCGGCCTGATTTCCGGCGGCGTCACTTTCGGCAGCGGCTACGCCGAAGCACGCGGCCTGCTCGACGGGCGCGAGCAGCTGTCGGTGTTCTATCCGTTCCTGAAGATGATCTCGATGGTCGGCTCGTACCTGCCGGGCATTCCGGGCGGCATTTTCGCGCCGTCGCTGTCGATCGGCGCGGGCTTCGGCAATCTGCTGCACATGGTGTTCGGCAGCATGCAATTGCAGATGCTGATCGCGCTCGCCATGGTGGGTTATCTGGCCGCGGTGACGCAGGCGCCGATTACGTCGTTCGTGATCGTGATGGAAATGATCAACGGCCACGCGCTCGTGATCTCGCTGATGGCGACCGCGCTGATCGCCAGCCGGGTCTCGCGTCTCTTTGCGCCGCCGCTGTACGAGGCGCTATCGCAGCGCTATATGGCGCCCTTGCCGCAACCGGCGCCCGCGCCGGTCCCGGAAGTGCCCGAAGCGCTGATCGACGATGAACCGCAAGCAGACGAGGCCAACGCAGCGGATGAAGCCAACGCGCCGCCCCGCTGATTGGCGAAGCCGCGCGCCGCGTCGTTCACGCGCTCCGTGCGCGCGACGCTCGCGTCGTCAACCGTCCGCTCAATAGATCACGACAGGCGCCGGTCGGACGTACACCGGCCGTCCCGGCACCACGACGCAGCCGGCCAGCGTGATGGCCAGCAAAACGATCGCCAATAGATTCCGTTTCATTTCTACTCTCCGCGAGCGCGCAGACAGCCAGCACGCCGATGGCGCGCGGCGTGACTGTGTGCTCAGTGTCTGGATGGTGGGCGGGCCCTAGCGGGCCCGCTGCGCGGCGTCTGGACACACTCGACGGTGTGCCCTCACGCAGCGCTCAGATAGGGCTGGCGCGCTGCCGACGCAACGCGCCGTCGATGAGGCTTAGGCCCAGTGCCCTTCGACCCAGTGGTAATTCGGACCGTGTGCGACCCAGTGGCCGGGCACCCAGTGATAGCCGACGCGCTCGGGCTGCCAGTGACCCGGCACCCAGACGTAGCGGCCATGGTCCCAGCGCCAGTGACCGTGATCCCACACATAGCCCACGCGCGGTGCCGGCATGGCTTCGTAGCGCACCGGCGGCGGTGCCGACGGCGCAATCACGACGACTTCTTCAGCGGATGCCGAACCGACGACCGAGGCGCCCGCGGCGATCAACACAGCCTGAGCGAGCAGCAAGCGAAAGGTTTTATTCATGTTCTCCTCTTGAGTAAAGGCGCCGGTGAAGGCGTTACCCATTTAATGCGCGAGACGCCGTTTTGGCTGACGTGGCACACGTAACGCGCGGCACGCAAGTGCAACGGAATATTTCGCGCGCGACGGTGCGGGTCGTTAGATGGGGAGGAGCAAAACGGAGGGAAGGACATCACAATTCGCGCACCCATCGCCATCAGGCAACGGGTGCGCGACACAACTCATGCAGACCGCCCTTGCGGGACTCAGGCCTGCGGAATTTCGATCTTGACCTCGAGTACTTCAAGGTCGTCCTGGCGCTCGAGACTGACGCGAATATCCTCATCGGAAATCTTCACGTACTTGGAAATCACAGCGACGAGTTCGCGTTGCAACGCAGGCAGATAATCGGCGGGCGCATGGCCGCCGGCGCGCTCATGCGCGATGATCAACTGCAGGCGTTCCTTCGCTATTGACGCGGACTTCTTCTTCTCGCCCAGCAAAAACGAAAGAATCGACATTACGTGCGCTCCCCTTACTTGGTGCCGAAGAGGCGCTGCAGGAGGCCTGGCTTCTGGTAATCGGTAAAGCGAAGCGATTTCTGCTCGCCGAGGAAACGCGACAC
>Ga0116227_10004594_pt1 | contig 29856 bp, 25 predicted proteins | sample S1TSphgellanicum_FD_89693 | JGI IMG/M metagenome (GOLD analysis project Ga0116227, IMG submission 89693) | Host-associated microbial communities from peat moss isolated from Minnesota, USA - S1T2_Fb - Sphagnum magellanicum MG | ecosystem: Host-associated > Plants > Peat moss > Unclassified... | reverse complement strand
GCAAGTTACGGCGGGCCGGCCGAGGGCGATGGCCGTCGCCGCCGCCGCCGCCGTCGCCGGCGCGGCCGGGGCGTACCCGGAGAAGCGGCGGCGCTCGAAGGCGCGGCAAATTCGACCGACGCCGTACCGGGGCGCCGCGAGCCGGTTCCCGAGCGCCACATCTTCCGTGTCGACGGCAGCGGTGCGGCCGAACCGACGGGCGAGACCGCCCCGCCCGAACCGGTGCGGGCGATCGCCCGCGTCGACCGCAAGGCCGGACCCGTGGCGATCGAGGCTCCCCCGCCGAGTCTGAGCGTTCCGGCTGAGCCGGCGAAACTCGCGAAGCCGACCCGTCGCCGCCGTAAAGCGGACGACGTCGAACAGGGGCAACTCGCCCTCGCTGCGCCGGCGACGCCCGCCGAAATCCCGGTAGCGGCGAGCGCCGAAGAAGCGCCGCGCCGTCGGGGCCGTCCGCGGAAGGTCGCGGTCGAACCCGGCGCCGTCGCGGCGACCGCGAAACCAGCGGTCGAACCCGCGGCAACCGCTCCCGCGTCCGCACCGGCGAAACGCGGCCGTAAGCCGAAGGCGGCCGCCGCGGCATCCGAAACCGTTGCGGCCCCCGATCCGGCCGCGGCGCCCGCTCCGCGTAAGCGTGCGGCGGCGGCCAAGAAACCGGCCGCGAAGGCGGCCCCGGCTCGTAAAGCAGCAGCGCCCGCCGCGCGAAGCAAAGCCGGAGCGACGGCCGTCCGCAAGAAGACGGCGGCCGCAGCGTCGACAACGAGAAAGAAGACGCGCTAAGGCTGCGCAAAAGCGCGAAAAATAAAGAGCCACGCACCGCTCGGGCGCGTGGCTCTTCTAATTCTGGGCGACCGTCGCCATCGGTTTTCGGCCGCTGCTAACTGCCGGTTTTCGGGCCGCCCTAGCTGCCGGCTTGCGCGATCTTCCCCTGCAGATAGGTAATGGCCGATTGCAACTGCGGATCGGTCGCGGGATTGCCGAGCTTCGAGGCGGTCGGTTCCAGCGTCACGATGTCGGGTTGGATGCCGACGAGATTGATGTCGCGGCCACGCGGCGTTAGGTAACGCGCGCTCGTGATCTTTACGGCGGAACCGTCCGGCAGGGGATGGATCGTTTGCACGACGCCCTTGCCGTAGGTCTTCTCGCCGATCAGTTCACCAACGCCGTCGTCTTGCAGTGCGCCGGAGGTGATCTCGGAAGCCGACGCGGTGTACTTGTTTACGAGAACGGCCAGCGGCTTTGGCGGGATCGCCGTGTTTTCGGCGTCGTATTGCGTGTTGCTGCCGCCGCGCGCTTCGACGGAAACGATCGGACCCGACGGAATGAACTTCGAGCTGACGTCGATCGCCGCGTTCAAATAGCCGCCGCCGTTATCGCGCAGATCGAGGACGTACGCCTTGGCGCCCTCGGTTTGCAGCTTGGTGAGCGCCGTTGAAAGTTCTTGTGCGGTGTTTGAGCCGAAGACGGTGAGGCGGGCGTACCCGATGCCGTTATCGAGCAATTTCGCGTACACGCTCGGCTGATGGATCACGTCGCGCACGACGGCTACCGGCGGAATCTCGGCTCCGGCCCGTTCGATGCTCAGGTGAACGGTCGTCCCGCGCTCGCCGCGCAGCATCTTCGCGTCCTGTTCGGTGGTCAGCCCTTTTGTCGACTTTCCGTCGATTTCGAGAACGACGTCGCCGTCCGCGATTCCGGCCTTGTCGGCAGGTCCGTCCGGGATCACTTGGTTCACGTCGAGGAGTTTGGTTTTCTCATCGACGGCGATTGCGATGCCGACGCCGCTAAAGTTTCCGCCGTCGAGCCCTTCGTTGAGCGCGGCGTATTCTTTGGGGCTTAGAAATGTCGTGTACTTGTCCTTGACGGACGATAACAAACCCGTGATCGCTTCGTACGTCAGCGGCCGGCTGCCGCCGGTGCGCGTGCCGTACGCGGACGCCGCGGCATTGACCGCATGTTCGAGCGCGTGAGCGTTAGCCGTCGGGTCGTCGCCGGCATGCAAGAGAGGAACTTTCGGATTCTTGATGCCCGACTTCTCGAGATACGATACGACCTCTGCTCGCGCGCCGTCCATAATGGTTTGCTGGTCGACTTTTTTATAAAACTCTTGCGTCAGGAGCGAATAGCTCATCTCGATCTCGTCGCTTTCGACGCTCGAGATGCCCGAAGCGGCCGTCGCCGATGGAACGGCCGTGACCAGCAGCGCGGCTGCCGTGAGGATCGGATAGACGCGTTTCATGCAGCGAATTACCTACGGGCGATGCGCCGCAAATACGATTTGGCGGCTGCGAGTTGGAGGTCTTTGGGCGTATCGATCATCATCGGAGCGTCGACTGCCTGATCGACCCTCACGTCGGGTTCAATGCCCTTGTGCTGGATGTCCCGGCCGAGCGGGGTCACATATTTCGCGGTCGTTATTTTGAGTGCGCCGCCGTCGCTCGTGTTGTAGATGCTCTGGACGACGCCTTTGCCGAACGTTTTCGTACCGATGAGCGTACCCACTTTGTAGTCTTGCACCGCGCCGGCCGTGATCTCCGAGGCGCTCGCGGTGAACTTATTGACGAGGATGACGAGCGGGCCGACGCCGACGGACTCGTGCGTGGCCGTCTTCGTATCGCGTTCGCCGGCACGGTCGATGGTTGAAACGATCGTGCCGTCTTTGATGAAGAGACTCGAGATATCGACCGCCGCTTCGAGCAGGCCGCCGCCATTGTTGCGAAGATCGAGGATGTATCCTTTGGCTCCATGCGCCTTGCCGTTGAGCACCGCCTTGCGCACTTCGTCGTACGAGGTTTGCCCGAAGTCGGCCAGACGGATGTAGTCGTAGCCGTCTTCCATCTTGGCCAGGACCGAGGGGACGTAGATCTGCCGGCGCACGATCGCTACCGTCCGGACCCGCTTGGTCTGATGCGATTCGAGGCGGAGGGCAACGCTCGTGCCGATTTTGCCTCGAATCAGGTTTTCGACCTCGTCGAGCTTGAGCGTGGCAACGGCGTGACCGTCCACGGAGACAATCCGGTCCCCGGTCTTCACCCCGGCCAGGAACGCGGGCGTACCATCGATCGGTTCGACCAGCACTTGCTTGGTGCGGGGATCCTGGACGATGTAGACGCCGATGCCGCCGAAATCGCCGCCCTTGAGGGATTCCTCGAGCGACTGGATCTCCCGGGGCGAGAGGTACGTCGTGTACGGGTCGCCGAGGGAGTCGAGCATCCCGCGTATCGCCGCCTGCGTGAGTTCCGCATTTGAGGTGCGCTTGCCGTACAGGGTTTGCGCGACCTCGAGATCCTTATTGAGCGCGCGCGAATCTTTGTCTTCGTCGCCCGAGGCCATGAGCGCCGGAATCGCCGGATCGGCGATGCCGTGACTCTTGAGGTACGAAATGAGCTCTTTTTGCTCGCCGCTCAAGAGCGTCTGGGCGTCGATCGGCTTGTAGTACGCTTTTTCGACCTGCCGGAAGGCGGAATCGAGCATGCGCTGATCGCCGCCGTGTCCGCTTGCCAGGATATCGTGCAAGTCCAACGCCGCTAGGCCCGTACCATTGCCGACGTAGGCGTCGGGCGCGTCCTGGGTCGCCCGCTCGTGGGTCAGTAAGAGCGCTCCGAAAAGAGAGGCCAGAGCAACGGCTAGGGCGGCGGCGAGGACGCGAACGTTTCTTGGCAAGATCCTGTCGATTTCGGCGGCTGGTGCGGAACGGGGCCCGGTTCTTCTTGGACGGCGTTCGCTAAGCTTCCGGTTGCGGCCCGAGCCGATTCTTAAGCGATGCTAACGCAGCCGAGACGTCGGATCCACGGCCACACCGTTAACGCGAATCTCGAAATGAAGGTGCGGACCGGTCGCGTCGCCGGTTGCTCCCACCGCGCCGATCGCCTGGCCGCGCGTAACGTCTTGGTTGTCGCTCACGAAAATTTGCGAACAATGCCCGTAGAGCGTCGAGGTCTGGCCCCCGTGATCGATGATGATCGTGTTGCCATAACCGCCTTCCCAGCCGGCGAAGATGACCCGCCCGCCGGCGGCGGCCGTAATTGTCGCTCCCATGGGTGCCCCGATGTCGATGCCGGTGTGCATTTTGAACTGCCCGGTAACCGGATGAACGCGCATGCCGAAGGGCGAGGTGATCGGCCCGGAAGCCGGCCAAGCGAAGTAGCCGGGAGCGCCTTCGGTTGTGGCGGGCGGCGCTTCGGCCCCGGCGAGCAGAGCCGCCCGGCGCCGCGCCTCGGCCTCGGCCGCGCGACGGGCCTCCTCCTCGCGTTGCCGTTCGCGGATATAGGCCTCGAGTTGCGCCTCTTGCGCTGCGCTGAGATCCTCGAGTTGAACGACTTCGTTTGCCACGCTCCGCCGCTGGGCGGCGGCCATCGCGACGAGGTTGCTACGCGTGCCGGCCAGCGCCGCGAGCGCGAATTTCGTCTGCCGTTCTTGGTCGAGTGTGGCGGAGAGCACGCTGCGCTCGCCCTCGAGATTCGTCCGCGCCGCCGCGACGGCACGCTCGGCCGCCTGCCGTTCGCGGACGGTCTTTTCGTTTGCGACGATCAAATACCGGATGTCTTCCCAGCGTTCGGCGAAATCGTTGAACGACGTTGAGGCGAGCAATACGTTGACGTATCCGAGGTCGCCCCGTTCGTAGGCATCGACGAGCCGGCGTTTGAGCGCATCGTCGTGGCGTCGCAAGGTCGCCTCGGCACCGTCGAGCTGCACCTGGTTCCAGGCGAGTTTGCGCTCGTTCCAGCGGGCCCGCGCGTCGAGGACGCCAAGCTCGGCGCTCACGCGTGCGATTCCGGAATTGGTCTCTTGCAATTGCCGCGCGAGGTCGGCTTCACGCCGCTCCTGGAATTGCAACTGTCCGCGCTTCCGGTCGAGCCGGGCGTGCAGCGCCCCGATGGCCGCTCGCTTCGATTCGATCTCGTCGCCGAGCGCCGCGACTCGCGCGGAACCGGAATGAGCCGGTCCGCCGGCCCGGCCCGTCCCGGCCGGTTCCCCGGCGCTAGCCGGTAAGCTTGCTTCGGCGGCTCCGCTCGCCACCGCCGCTCCGCCCGCTCCGCCCGCTCCCGCCGCGGCAATCGAAGCCACGCAGGCGAACAGCGCGCCGGCGGCAAGAGAGCGCAGCCGCGCGGGCAACCCGTTACGCCCGCAGATAACGGCCGACGGAAAGCCACGACGCGACGGTGCCGACCGCCGCGCCGACACCGAGCAGCTCGAGCGCAAAGGTGAGGCCGCCCGAGTCGACCTGGTGCAGCGGCAAGAACGGAAGCGCGACGAGCAGTTTCGGCATGAGCTGCGAGCGCGCGAGCGCGAGCAGGGCCAGAGCCAGCGCCGCGCCGAGCACGCCGTCGATAAAGCCCTCGCAAATGAACGGCATGCGAATGTAGAAGCCGGAGGCGCCCACGAGTTGCATGATCGCGATCTCGCGCCGGCGGGCGAAGACGGTCAGCCGGATCGTATTCGAGATGATGATCGCCGCGGTGAACACGAGCAGCGCGACGATGCCGAGGCCGATGCGGCCGAGGACGCCCGCCACTAAGAGCAGTTTTTGCACGGCGTCTTGCGCGTACGCCACGTTCGCCACGTCGTGCTGCTTGCGCGCGAAGCTCGCGACTTCGTGCACGCGTCCGGGATCGATCACGCGCACGCGAAAGGCATCGGGCAGCGGGTTCGCCGTCAGCAGCGACGTGTCGATCTGCCCGCGCAGGCGCTCGCGCAACTGCCGCAGACCCTCGCTCTTCGGAACGAAGACGACGCTGCGGACGCGGGGGTCGGCGCGCAATTTCGCGAGCACCGCCTGCGTTTGGGCCCCAGTCGCGCCGTCGCGCATGAAGACCGAGATCTCGATCTTCTTGATCGCGTCGTCGCCGATCGCTCCGAGCGTCTGACGCACGAAGAGAAACGCGCCGAGCAGAACGATCGTTATCGCGACCGTGCCGATCGCCGTGAATTGCATTCCGAGGGTGCGCGTGAAATTGCGCCGCACCTCACTCAGAAAGAAGCGGATTCGCCCCGTATCCATTGCTGCGGCTCCGTACCAGAGGTAAATCGACGATGCCCGTCGGCGCGGACGATTGATAGTAACCGCGTTCTTCGTCGGCGACGATCTTGCCGTCTTCGAGGCGAATGACGCGCCGCCGCATGCGGTCGACGACGAGCGCATTGTGCGTCGCGATGAGCACCGTCGTCCCCTTGAGGTTGATGCGATGCAGGAGATCCATGATCTCGTTGGTGTTCGCGGGATCGAGATTTCCGGTCGGTTCGTCGCACAACAAAATCTTGGGGTTGTTCACGAGCGCCCGTGCGATCGCCGTGCGCTGCTGCTCCCCCCCGGAAAGCTCGCTTGGGAACATGCGAGATTTCGGCGCGAGCCCGACGAGATCGAGCACGCGCGGAACCTGCCGCATCACGTCTTTGGTTCGAGCACCCGTTACTTGTAAGGCGAACGCCACGTTCTCCCAGACCGTTTTGTCGGGAAGCAACTTGTAGTCTTGGAACACCACGCCGACGCTGCGGCGCAAGAGCGAAACCTTCGAGCGGCGAAGTTTGTCGACGCGGGTTCCTTCGACCACGACCTGACCGCGTGTCGGAACCTGCTCGCGATAGAGCAACCGCAGGAGGCTCGATTTCCCGGTGCCCGAGTGCCCGACGAGAAAGACGAAGCTGCCCTTCGCGATCTCCAGGTCGATCGCATCGAGGGCTCGGGTACCGTTGGGGTAAACGAGCGACACGCCGCGGAGCGAGATCACGCGGCACGCGCGAGCGTCGTCATTACAGGGGTTTTTCGGCGCCGAAGCGGAGCTTCACCTTTGCGATGGACTTCGATCTCACGAGCGACCAGCGCGCGATCCAAGCGCTTTGCCGCGAGTTCGCGCGAGACGAGGTTCGCCCGCGCGCCGAAGAAATGGACGCGCAGGCGAGCTTTCCCTACGACCTCGTCAAGCAGATGGCCGCGCTCGGCCTGATGGGGTTGCCGTTTCCCGAAGAATACGGGGGCGCCGGCGCCGATACGGTGAGCTACGCGCTCGCCGTCATGGAGATCGCGCGCGCCGATGCGTCGACCGGCATCACCCTGGCCGCGCACGTGTCGCTCGGGTCGACGCCGTTCTATCTCTTCGGCACGGAAGAACAGAAGCAGCGCTATCTCGTTCCGCTCGCGCGCGGCGAGATGCTCTGGGGGTTCGGGCTGACGGAACCGCAGGCGGGCAGCGATGCCGGCGGCACGCGAACGCGCGCCGAGCTGCGCGGTGGCCAGTGGGTCGTCAACGGCACCAAAGCCTTCATCACCAATAGCGGCACCGATCTCACCGGCGGAACCACGATCACGGCGGTCACCGGTACGGACGAGAAAGGCCGCCCGGAGATTTCGAATTTCCTCGTGCCGCAGGACACCCCGGGCTTCACGCGCTCGAAGAAATACCGGAAGATGGGTTGGAAAGCATCGGACACGCGCGAACTCTCGTTCGTCGATGCCACGATCCCCGAAGATTCTCTTCTGGGGCCGCGCGGGCGCGGACTCAAACAGTTCTTGACGATTCTCGACGGTGGGCGGATCTCGGTCGCGGCGCTATCGATCGGTCTTGCGATGGGGGCCTACGACGAAGCGATCGCTTACGCGAAGGACCGGCACCAGTTCGGCCAGTCGATCTCGAAATTCCAAGCGATTCAATTCAAGCTCGCGGACATGCTCATGGAAATCGAGCACGCGAAGCTCATGGTGCTCAAAGCCGCATGGGAGAAGGACAACGGCCGCGACTACGTGATGACCGCCAGCCTTGCGAAGCTGTATTCGGGCGAGGTCTCGCGCCGGGTCGTCAACGAGGCCGTGCAGATCCACGGCGGATACGGCTTCATGGACGAGTATCCGGTCTCGCGCATGTACCGCGATCAGAAGATCAACGAGATCGGTGAAGGGACGAACGAAGTCCAGCGTCTGGTCATCGCGAGACTCATGGGTCTGTAGCGACGTCTCATCCGGTGATGAACGTTCGAACGCTTTTGGCCGCCCCGGCGGTCGCTTTCGCTCTGCTGCTGGTTTCGGGAGGACCGGCCTGCGCCGAGCTGCGGGCCGGCGCCGCCGCGCCGCCCTTCGCGACGGAAGCGTCGCTCGGCGGCAAAGAGTATCGCTTCGAGCTCTCGGAGGCCCTCGCGAAGGGCCCGGTCGTCCTCTATTTTTATCCCGCCGCGTTCACCTCGGGCTGTACCGTCGAGGCGCACGACTTCGCCGGCGCGATCGACGCGTATCGCAAACTCGGCGCGACGGTGATCGGCGTTTCCGGCGACGGAATAAAAACGCTCGACCGTTTTTCCGTCTCCGAGTGCCGCAGCAAGTTTCCCGTCGCCTCCGACGGCGATCATGCCATCTCGCGCGCCTACGATGCCTTGCTCGGGCTCGGCCCCGTCGCCTACTCCGACCGGACGTCGTACGTGATCGCGCGGAGCGGGAAGATCGTCTACGCGTATCGTTCACTCGACCCGGCACTGCACGTCGCGAAGACGCTCGCGGCGCTGCGAACGCTCGTCTCGGCGGGCGCATCGGCCGCGCCGGCGTCGCGGTGACCTACGGGACTCAAGGCAACCAAGGCGTAACTCAGCCCCTGGATGAGTAACGACTCCGGTGACGGCAAAATCTGGCGGGCTCTCGATTTACCGCTCGATCGTCTCGACGAGCTTCCTTTTGGAGCCATCGTGATCGACCCCGACGGCACGATCCGCGCTTACAACGAGTACGAGACGCGACTCTCCCACTTCGAACGCGACGCGGTACTCGGCAAGAACTTCTTCCGCGACGTAGCGCCCTGCACGGCGGTTCAAGCGTTCGAGGGCCGGATGAACCGGTTTCTAAAAACGAGCGACCGCGTGAGCGAACGGTTCAATTACTTTTTCCCCTTCGCTCACGGCGCCGCCACCGTCGAGATTACGTTTCTACGCCTGCGACAGCAGGGGCAGATTTTGATCGCCGTCGAGCGCCGAGACGACGACGACGTTCGCCCCGTCGCCGGCGGTTAGATCGACGATCCGCGCGCCGCGCGCGCGGGCCGCGTCGCGCAGATCGCGGCTCGTGGTGAAGAGCACGAGCTGTGCGCCCGTGGCCGAGGCTTCGAGGAGCGGCAGGCTGCGCGCGATCCGTTCGTCATCCCAGTAGGCGAAGGGGTCGTCGAGCATGAGCGGCGCGGTCTCGAGTCCCTCGGAAAACATGCGCACCATCGCGAGGCGAACGACCAGAAACGCCTGCTCGCGTGTCCCCGCCGAGAGCCGGTCGACCGATTCGATCGCCCCCGTCTCGGGCACCCGCACCCGCACTTCGAGCGAGATCGGGTCGACGCGCAGATCGAGATAGCGCCGCGTGGTGACGTGGGCGAACGTTTCCGAAGCGTAGTCCGCGAGGCGCCGCGCAAACTTTTGATGCGCTTCTTTGGTCCGGTCGTCGATCGTTTGCCGGGCGAGTGAGACCGCCGCTTCGAATCGTTCGAGTCGCCTGGCGCGGGTCCGGAGGCTTTGCAACCGCTCGTCGGCCGCGGCAAGGTCGCCGATCTGGGCTTCCGCGGCGCGAAGTTCTGCGGCCGCGCCGGCAGCGGCCGCGCGGCTTTCGCTCGCGCGCCGTTGCAGGTCCGCGCGTTCGGCTTCGGAGGCGCGCGGTGAGCCGCCCTCCGGTGCTGCGGCCTCGACGCCTTCCGCAAGCAAATCGGCGAGCTCCCGTTCGAGCGCGAATTCGTCGTCGCTCCCGAGCACGTCCGTGCGGCGTACGTCGAGCATATGCAGCCGCAGGTCGATGCCGTCGCGGGCGATCTTACGCGTCTCACGCCGTTTGGCTGCGGCCAAATCGCCCTCGCGGGAGCCGGTGCTCTCGATGAGGCGGACGGCCAGGTCGTCGAAGCGTTTGGCAGCGGCGGCGGCGCGCTGCCGCGTTTGGCCGGCGCGTTCGACGAGACGAGCGGCTTCGCGCTTGCGTTCGCGCAATTCGTTCGCGCGGGCGCGGTAGCGCGCGAACTCCTCGATCGAGGTTACGCCGAGCGGTTCGAGCACCGCGGCCACACTCGCGGCAGCGGCATGTTCGCGTGCGGCGGCGTCATCGGCGGCGCGCTGCATCGTGGCGATCGTTCGCAGTGCGGTGCGGCGGCGTGCGGCGCGCGACCAGGCGAACGCGAAGAGAAGCACCGCGACGCTTCCGACCACGCTTGCCAGCAGCCAATCGTGAAAGATGGCGAGTACGATCGCGCCGATCGCGACGAACGCTCCGGAAGCGAAAGCGGCTCCGAAGAGTTCGCTGCCGGCATTGACCTTGCGGCGGGCGCTTTGGGCGCGGTCGGCCGTATGCGTCGCTTCGTCGCGCGCGGTGGTAGCGGCGGCCCCCGCCGCTTCGAGTTCGGCGAAGGCGGCGTCGTCGAGCGCGCCGCCGTCGGCGCTGCGCTCTTCGAGTTCGGCCAGGAGTGCGGGACCGAGGCGCGCGCGCACGGCGTCCTCGTCTTGCGCCCGCGCGAGTGCGGCGAGCGTGTGCCACTCGCGATAGCTCTCGTCGAGTTCGCCGACGTAGCCGCCGGCGAAACCCTCGACGTCGGTGTACTGCGCGCGTTCGGCCTGAAGTGCGGCGAGATCGTCGCGAATGTCGCTGAGCGAATCGAGTCGCGAACGCAGCGTGTGCAAGCGGAGCGCGCGGCCGCGGCGTTCGCTATCGCGCAGGGCGGCTTCGAGTGCTTCGGCGCGCAACGTTTCGGCGGCGAGCCGCGCGCGAGCGTCGTCTAGCGCGCGCAACTGCGCGCGCATGCCCTCGACGCGTTCGGCAGCCTCCGCGATCTCGTCGTAGAGGTGGCGCAGCGGCGCGTTGACCGTCGCTTTCTTCTTACCGACGTGCTCGGCCAAAGCGTCGTCGAGCCGCTTGAGCGCGCCGAGCGCCGCATCTTCTTTCGGGCCGCCGTCGAGCGCGCGCGCGAGCGCGTGGGTGATCCGTTCGGCGCGCGCGCCGTCGATCGCGACGTCGCCCTGCGCGGCGAAGGACGCATTGACGAACACTTCGAGGGGAATTCCGAGATGCGCTTCACCCGGGTTGACGGTCTTCCCGCCGGCCGATGCCTCCGCCGACGCGTCGGCGCCGTTTGCGTCGTATACGTGCACGCCTTTGCCGTCACGCTCGAAATCGCGCCGCACCTCAAAGCTGCGCCCGTCGGCGAGTTCGTAGGTCAATGCGGTCGCGTACCGTGCGCCCGACCACGGTCGCCAGAGATCTTTTTCGCCGCGCCCGAAGCCGTAGAGGGACGCGAGCAGCGCCGCGCTCAGCGTCGATTTTCCCGCTTCGTTCGGGCCGTAGATCACGTTGAAGGCCGGGTCGAAATCGATCGTGCGGTCGACGAGTTTACCGAAGCCGTCGATGCGTAAGCGCTCGATTCTCATGGCGCGATCTCGGCGCCGTCGAACGCGGCCAGCGCGTAGCGAAGCGCGGCCAACGATTCGTCGCCGCCGCGCAGCAAATCTGCGGCGACGTGTCCGCGGACCGTCGGTTCGCGAGCGATCGCAGCGTAATCGTGCGCGACCGTGGCGTCGACGATTTCGAGCGACCCGAGCGCCGCACCGAAGCGTTCCGCCATCAAGTCCGTGTCGAGGCGCGTGCCCGGCATCACGCTGCCGGTGAGCTTGAGCCGCACGTAGTCGTTCGCGCCGAAGGGCGCAAGCGACGGCTCGAGGCACGCGAGCGCCGCGTGTTCGCTCGTCGCGCCGTCGAGCGTACAGGCGGCATCGATTAGGCGCGTGCGTGCCGTGTTCAGCGGCTCGACGTTGACCCTGCCGTCCTCTACCGTTACGAAGAGCGCGCCGTGGGTCGGTCCCTCACCGAAGCGGATCGGCTCGGGCGAGCCGGGATACGCTAGAATCGGGCGGCCGTCGTTCTTGACGACGTAGCCGCCGTGATAATGGCCGGTCAGCACGAGCGTGGAGCCGGTCGCGGCGATCTCGCGCGCGTTGAACGGGGCCGTGGCGCGTTTGTTCGGCGGACAGCGGTCTTCGTCGCTGCCGTGGACGAGCGCGAGTTGCACGCCGCCGCGATCGAAGCGGGCGAGCGGGAAGGGTCGGCCCGGCTCCGCCGGCGTGTGCCCGAAACCGTAGAGCGTGACGTCCTCCGCGAGCGGGTACGCGCGCCAGGCGGCTTCGTTGAAGATCTTGACGTTTTCCGGCAGATCGCCGCGCGCGAGCAGCGACGACGGTGCGTGCGGGTCGTGGTTGCCCGGCGCGACGTAGACCGGCTTACCGAAACGCGCGAACTGTTCGAAGAGAAAGCGCGCCGTTTGCGGGCCGGCGCGCTCGGCCTCATAGAGGTCGCCGCCGATCGTGAGAACGTCGGCGTCGCGCGCGAGCGCTTCATCGACGATGCGAACGAAGGCTTCGGCCAGCGCGTTGCGGCGCGCGGCGCCGCCGCGGGTTTCGGGAAACACGGTTTCGAGATGAACGTCGGCACAGTGAACGATGCGTAGCGCGGCCATGGCTACGCGAGGTTCCGGGCGAACCAGCCGAGGGTTCTCGTCCAGCTATCGGCGGCCGCCGCCGGGACGTACGAGGGCCGGGTGTCATCGAAGAAGGCGTGTCCCGCGAGATCGTACACGCGCAGGTCGTGCGGCTTTCCAAGTGCCGTCAGCTTGCCGTCGAGCGCGCGCACGTCGGCCGCGGCGATGCTCGTATCGCGCTCGCCCCAACTACCGGCGAGCGGCATGCCGATGTCGCTCGCATAGTCGAGGGCAATCGGCGTGATCGCTCCTTTGTTGTCGGTCGTTCCGTAGCGCACTTTGCCGTAGAAAACCATCGCCGCGCCGAACGACGCCGCGTTGTCGACAGCCTGGCGTAGCACGATGCCGCCACCCATGCAGAAGCCGGTCACCCCGATTTTTCCCATTGCGCGCGCCGGTGCGGAGGTCCGCAGGAAGGCGGCCGTAGCGGCGAGATCGGCATCGACCCGGTCGTCGGCGAGCTGCGCGGCGAAGGCGCGGAAACGCTCGACGTCGGTTGCGCCGTCGCCGCTCGGGGCGCCGAGCCCGGAGTACAAGTCGGGCGCGATTGCGATGTAGCCTTCCTTCGCGAAGCGCCGCACGACGTCGCGCAGTTGCGCATCGACGCCCCAAATGGCTTGCACCACGACGACCGCGGGCGTCGCGGGCCCGGCGCTTTTTGGCGCGGCGAAGTACGCGTCGAGGGAGCGCGCTCCCGCGGGAATCTGCAGCCGGGCGATGCCGATGGACGGATCGTCCTCGGCCACGAGCGGCGGGTGCGGTTGCCCGAGGCCCGTTCCCTGGGCGAGCGCGGTCGCGATCGATCCGCCGAGTGCCGCGGCCGTCGTCCCCGTCGCCCAAAGTCCGACGAACGAACGGCGGCCGAGCGTGAGCGACGTTGCGCCCGTCGGGTCGGTAAGGTCAGGAGGCATGAAAAGGAGGCATCCTCATTTTTTCCAGATTTTTCTACGTATGTGCCTAGAGAAACGAAAGGTCGGTGGCGGTCGGAGTGCAGTCGTTCTCCGCAAGCCACGCGTCGTTCCAGAGTCGCGAGCGGTACCGGTCGCCGCCGTCGCAGAGAATCGTGACCACGGTGCTCTGGGGAGGAAGCGTGCGGGCGAAACGTGCGGCGCCGACGACGTTGAGCGCGGCGGATCCGCCGACGTAGAGGCCTTCTTCGCGCAGCAGCCAGAAGGCCATTTCGACCATAGCACGATCGTCGACGCGCACCGCGTCGTCGATCGGCGAATCGGCGAAGTTTCGCGTGATGCGTTTGATGCCGATGCCCTCCGCGTTCGAATCGCCCTCGGCCGAAAGTTCGCCCGTCTTCACGAACGCGTAGAGCGCCGAGCCCATGGGATCGCAGAGCGCGACGCGCACGTTCGGATTGCGTTCTTTGAGGAACCGCGATGTGCCCGCGAGCGTGCCGCCCGTACCGCAGGCGGCGACGAACGCGCCGAGTTCGGGGCCGAGCGCGTCCCATATTTCGGGCCCGGTCGTCGTGTAGTGGGCACGTCGATTCGCGAGGTTGTCGAATTGATCGGCCCACGCCGCTCCCGGCGTTTCCTCGGCGATGCGCTTGGCAACGTGATAGTAGTTCGCCGGATTTGCAAACGGCACCGCGGCGACGATACGAACGTCGGCACCGAACGTTTGCAAGAGCGCGATCTTTTCGGGCGACTGATCGTCGGGCACGACGATGATCGCCCGGTAGCCGCGCGCGTTCGCAAGGAGCGCGAGGGCGATGCCGGTATTTCCCGCCGTGCCTTCGACGATGGTTCCGCCCGGCGCCAAGCGTCCCGTCGCTTCCGCATCGTCCAGGATCCCGCGCGCGGCCCGGTCCTTCACGGATCCGCCGGGGTTGAGAAACTCGGCTTTTCCGAGGATGCGGCGTCCCAGAGCCGCCGAGAGTTTGGTTAATTCGATCAGCGGCGTGTTGCCGATCGCGCCCGATATGCCGTTTCGAATCACCGCGCGGTCAGCGATAGAGATGTCCGCACGAAACGTAGACGCTCAGCTTTGAGGCTGAGTGAACGTTCACATCGTAGTTGCCGGAGAGCAGCTTGTCTTCCGGCGCTTTCACGAGCGTTTTCGAGATGCCGTTGATGACCGGCGCGAGTGGATACACCGGGACCGGGTCGAGCGAATCGCAATCGGCACCGCGATGGATGTGCGCGGGTTCGGAACGTCCGGGCAATTCGGAGTCGACCCGGATCACGACGAGCGTGCTCGCCGCGCCGCGCCGGAAAAGCGTCACGAATCCGGTTTGGCCGCTGTTGTTCTGTTGCGCCATGCCGAGTTGCGTGCCGGCGCCCGAGTCGTCCGGAGCGATCTGTGCGAGGGCCGGTACCATGGAGGGGGCCAGCGCGAATGCGAACGCTATGGCGAATCTCGTTTTGCTTGCCGGCATGCGCAACCGCTCCTTCCCGTCCTCGAAGATGATCGCGGTAGCTTTGCAGTCACGACGTTGAAAGCCTCGCGATGTAGCAAGCGCGCTAGCTCCGAGCGGGCATCCAGCAGACGCCTTTGGGCAGGCGGCCGTTCCGTGAGGCGGGTGCCCGCCGTTGCGGGCGAAAACGTTGGTTCTCAATATGAGCGAAGCACGAGCGACGGACTCTCTCGCGAACGAGCGCACGTTTCTCGCGTACGCGCGGACGGCGCTGGCCTTCATTGGATTGGGGTTCGTCATCGCTCGCTTCGCACTCTTCACGCGGCAGGTTGCGGCCGCCGCCCATCTCCGCGACACCTCGAGCGCGACGTCGACGCTCTTTGGTGCGGCGATGGCCCTAGCCGGAGTCGCCTGCGCGGCGTACGGCGCGTATCGCTACATCGCGGTGGCGCGCGCGTTACGCGCCGGCAGCAACCTCCCGATGCCCGACCGGAGTGCGGTCGCGATCTCGGCGATCGTCGCCGGCATCGGCTTCATCGTGATGTGGACGATCTTCGCGTTGCGCTAGCTCGGTTCAATCGAAGAGCGGCTGATGCTGCAATTCGATCTCAATGGGCCGCGAGGTCGAGCGCCACGTCGACGATCATATCCTCCTGGCCGCCGACCATCTTGCGGCGGCCGAGCTCCATGAGGATCGTGCGCGTATCGATGCCGTATTTCTGCGAGGCGGCTTCGGCGTGGCGCAGGAAGCTCGAGTAGACGCCGGCGTAGCCGAGTGAAAGCGTTTCCCGGTCGACGCGGACGGGGCGGTCTTGCAGCGGGCGCACGAGGTCTTCGGCGGCGTCCATGAGCGCGAAGATGTCGGTTCCGTGAGCGAGGCCCAGCCGGTCGACTGCGGCAACGAAAACCTCGAGCGGGGCGTTGCCTGCGCCGGCGCCCATGCCCGCAAGCGACGCGTCGACGCGGGTGCAACCGTGGTCGAAAGCGACGATCGAATTCGCGACGCCGAGCGAGAGGTTGTGGTGGGCGTGAATGCCGGTTTGCGTCGCCGGATCGAGCACGTCGTTGAACGCTTCGAAGCGCGCGGCGACATCGCTCATGCCGAGCGCGCCGCCGGAGTCGACGACGTACACGCACTGCGCGCCGTAGCTTTCCATCAGCTTCGCTTGGCGCGCGAGTTCTTTGGGCTCGGCCATGTGCGACATCATCAAGAAGCCGACCGTGTCCATGCCGGCGTTGCGGGCCCATTCGATGTGCTGCTTGGCGACGTCGGCTTCGGTGCAGTGGGTGGCGATGCGCACGGACGACGCGCCCGCGGCCCGCGCTTCGCCGAGGTCGTGCAGCGTGCCGATGCCGGGCAGAAGTAGCGTCGCGACCTTCGCGTGACGCACGACTTCGGCGACGGCCGCGATCCACTCGAGGTCCGTGTGCGCGCCGAAACCGTAGTTGAAGCTCGAGCCGCGCAAGCCGTCGCCGTGCGCGACTTCGATCGAATCGACGTGCGCGTCGTCGAGCGCCTTCGCGATCGCGACCGCCTGCTCGAGCGAATACTGATGGCGGATCGCGTGCATGCCGTCGCGCAGCGTCACGTCTTGGATGAAGATCTTGCGGCTACGATCGAAGTTCGGCATGTTAGACCGCAACCAAACGCGTCGCCAGACGTTCGGCCGTGCGCATCGCGGCCGAGGTCATGATATCGAGATTACCGGCATACGACGGCAGGAAGTGCGCCGCGCCTTCGACTTCGATGAACACCGTCGTTTTCAGCGCGCGTTCGAACGACCCGATCCCCGGGAGCCGCACCGTCCCGAGCGCTTCGAATTGGACGCGTTGTTTGAGCCGGTACTTCGGCACGTACGTTTGAACGGCCGCGACCATCGCTTCGATCGAACGTTCGATCGCTTCCGTAGCGGCGGCGTCGCTGAGCGTGTAGATCGTATCGCGCATCAGCATCGGCGGTTCGGCCGGATTGAGGATGATGATCGCTTTGCCGTGCGTCGCACCGCCGACCACTTCGATCGCGCGCGACGTCGTTTCGGTGAACTCATCGATGTTCGCGCGCGTGCCCGGCCCCGCGGATTTGCTCGCGATCGAAGCGACGATTTCGGCGTAGTGGACGGGCGTCGCGCGCGAGATCGCGGCGACGATCGGAATCGTCGCCTGGCCGCCGCAGGTCACCATATTGATGTTCGGAGCGTCGAGATGTTCGTCCGCATTGACGACGGGCACGACGTACGGGCCGATTGCGGCCGGCGTCAGATCGATCACGCGTTTGCCGCGCGCGCGCAAAAGCGCGTCGTGCTTGGCATGCGCCCCGGCCGACGTTGCGTCGAAGACGATCGAAATGTCCTCGAATTCGGGCATGCCCAGCAGCCCGTCGATGCCGCCGGCCGTCGTGCCGATGCCGTGCCTTGCCGCGAACGCGAGACCTTCCGAGGACGGGTCGATGCCGACGAAGGCGGCGGCTTCGAGGACCTCGGAGGTGCGCATCACCTTGATGAGAAGATCGGTGCCGATATTGCCCGACCCGATGATAGCGATCTTGGTACGCGTCACGTGAGGTCTCCCCGTAGATCCGGCGAGTGATCGCCGTCGGCGTCTCCGGTGTGTTCTCAACCGTAGAGCGAGATTCCTCAACGTCCCCGTCCGCCGGTCGTGCCCGCCAACCTTGATCGTCCCGAAAGGTATCGAAGTAAATGGCTCGCTTTAGCTCCGTCGAACTGACCGCGCCAAATTTTGCAGCCACGAAGGCATTCTACGCGGAAGCGTTCGGCTGGGCGCTCACCGACTTTGGGCCGACCTACGCCCGCACGCTCACAGGTGATGTCGGTCTCGGCCTGCAGGGTGAGGCCGACGAGGCCGTGGCGGCACCGCTCGTCGTCATCGAAGTCGACGATCTTGACGCCGTGCTCGAGGCGGTACGCGCCGCCGGCGGCACGATCGCGAAGCCCGTCTTCACGTTTCCGGGCGGTCGCGGATTCCACTTCAAAGATCCGAGCGGAAACGAATTAGCGGTTTCGCAGGACGACCCGCCTTCCTGAGAGGCTCACGGATTGGCCGTCGCCGCGTACACGTCGCGACGTAGGCGGATCCGCGGCAAGACCGGCATTTCTCCCTGATCGCGCACCGGAAGTGTCTCGGCATCATTCGAACGAGAGATCGGAGTATGGCTCGCTTCAGCTTCATCGAACTGCCCGCGACCGATTTTAGCGCCACGAAGGCGTTCTACGCCGGAGCGTTCGGCTGGGCGCTGACGGACTTTGGGCCGGCGTACGCCTGCACCACCACGGGTGACGTCGATCTCGGCCTGCAAGGGGACGGCGCTGAGGCGGCCGCAGCACCGCTCGCCGTCATCACGGTCGACGATCTCGGCACCGCGCTCGCGGCGGTACGCGCCGCCGGCGGCACGATCACCAAGCCCGTCTTCGCCTTTCCGGGCGGACGCCGATTTCATTTCGCCGATCCCAGCGGGAACGAGTTAGCCGTTTCACAGGACGATCCGGCGCCCTGAACGTTCTGCTTCACGCACTCGCGGCCGTCGCCGGCGTAGTGCTCGTCCTCGCGACTTGGCACAGCATCATCTTGACGATCATCCTGCCGCGCCGGACGCGGAACTGGATCTCGGCGACCGCCTGGATCGTAACGTATCGGGCGATCGTGGGCATTGCGCGGGGCCGGCGCGACGTCGCCGACCGCGATCGGTTGCTCGCGCTTCTCGGGCCGATCAACTTGATCGGCCTGCTCTTTGCTTGGATGACGCTTTTCGTCACCGGCTTTGCATCGATCGCGTACGGCGTGACCGATAGCGGTTTGGCGGCCGCCTTCGATCTTGCCGGGTCGTCGCTCTTCACCCTGGGCTTTGCAACCGGAACGACCGCTCTTTCGCACCTGCTCATGTTCGTCGCCGCCGCGAGCGGCACGATCGTCGTCGGGTTGCAAATCGGTTATTTGCCGACGATCTACGCCGCGTACAGCGCGCGGGAGGCACACGTCACGCTCCTGACGATGCGCGCCGCGGAGGGCGGCGTCACGACGGGCGCGACGGTTCTCGCGAATCACGCGCTGCCCCGCTCGGCAAATCTTCTGGCGACGCTCTTCGCATCGTGGGAGGCGAATGCCGCCGCGATCATCGAGTCCCATACGAATTATCCGTGGCTGATCGTTTTTCGTTCGCCCCGCGCTACCGAATCTTGGGTCACGAGCATGCTCGCGATGGTCGATGCGGTCGCGCTTCTCGAAGCGCTCGCACCGAGTTCGGTTCCCCCGGAGGCGGAGCATTGCCGTTTCGCCTGCATCGCGACACTCGATGTGCTCAGCGGTACGCTGATTCCGGCGCCCGCGCGTGACCGGCTGCTCGAGACGCCGCTAACGCGCGACGAAGTCGTCGCCGCGCTCGAGAACCTTGCCGGAAGCGTTCCCTTCGAACGCGACGTCGAGGCGGCTTGGCGGACCTTTGCGGCGGCCCGTGCCTCCTACGAGCCGTATGCGCTCGCGCTCGCCGCGTTCATCTTGCTGCCGCAGCACGGTTGGCTGCGCCCGCTCGCCCCGGCGGCGTGATATTGCCGCGCGCGGTTATCCGTTGCGCGTTATTGTTCGACTTTCCACACCGGGGCTCGCTGCCGCGCGGTCAAGGCGCGGATTTTCGGCTGGATTGCCGGGAAGCGCGTGTCCGTGGTGAAGCCGTAAAGATCGCCGCTGTTGTCGATCACGAAAACCCAGTTGCCGTCGATCGTAACGGGCATACGTATCGAACCGCTCGTCGTCAAGAAGGGCGCTCCGCCGTTCAAAATGGCGCCGCTCGATGCGTTGAGCTCGTAGACGGTGTTGCTCGAGCCCGCGAAGACCACTCCGCCCGCGCTCGCCGCGGGGACGGAACGCGTACCCGAACTCGTGCCGAAGGCTGCTTCCCACGTCACGGACGGACTGCCGCAGCCGGGAGCGATCGCGATCAAGCCGGGTGGGAAGAGCGAAGGAGCGGTGCTGACATCAACGTCGGAGTACAGCAGACCCGTTACCGGCGAATACGACGGTGAACCCTTGAAGGAACCGTTCGGCCCGGGCGGAGCCATCTGGTATTGTGCGACCGGCCCATTTCCGAGTGAAGCTTCGTCGAAGACGCTGAGTTCGCCGGACTTTCCTTGACCGGCCACCATCGTCGGGCAGCCCGCCGGCGTAAAGACGACCGGCGTCCCCTGTTGGTCGATGTCGCCGGTCCCGTTGTATTCGCTCGGTGCGATCGGAAGATCGCTCGCGATCACGGTCGAGAGGTTGCTGCTGAGTTCGAGAACGTGTTCGGCGTAGCCGCTGTACTCGTATGGTGCTAACGTAAACGGCGGGACGGTCGGACCATTTTCGCCGACGCCGCCGTTGTCGGCGTTCCCGACGGCTGCCAAGACGTTGCCGCTCGGATCGATCGAGACGCCGCCCCAACCCCAGACGCCGCCGCCGCCCCACGATTGCGCGCCTTGGCCGCGTTGGTTGTTCGGATCCCAGAGCGTGAAGAACGTGTTCGCGAGCGTCATCGCCGGAACGTTTATCGCGGCGATACGGCCGCGCCACGATGCGATATCGCACGTGGATCCCGTGCCCACGTAGGCGATCCCGTTCGCGAGGGTCACCGAGGTGTGCCCGAGGTCCAGCTCGCTCGGGCCGGCCGCGGCGCCTGAGTAATTCGCCGAGCCGAGCACGTCACCGGTGGCCCCATCGAGGTGATAGAGCGTATTCGCACCGTAGGTGTCGGGCGAAGAATTCGAGTTTCCGACGACGTAGAGCGACCGCGTCGCCGGATCGTAGGCCACGGTTCCGCCGACGCCGAGCGCGCTCGTCCCGCCGCAGGTATACTGCATCGTCCCGAGTTCGCGAGTCCAAATCAGCGCGCCGGAGGTCGCATCGTATGCGTACACGTTGCCCGCGCTGCCGCCGACGAAGAGCACCCCGCTGTGGCCGCTGATCTCGGTCGCGAGAATCGGTTGGGTTTGGGTTCCGTAGTCCTGGCCGTTGTCCAGTGCGGTTTGCCAGACGAGATGGAGCCCCGCGACGCTCTTCGGCGTGATCAGGGTGGAATTCGGATTGTACACGTCGCGCTGGTTGTCGTAACCGAACGTCGTGTAATCGTTGAAGGGCACCGACGGAGCCGTCGCCGTGGTCACGACCGGCGTCGTCCACAGGATGTCGGACGAATTGACTTCGTAGAGTTGCGTCCCGAGGCCGTTCGACTGCGGGCCCGCCGCAAGGTTCACGCCGATTCCCGGTTCCGGCGTCAACGCGGTCGAGGCGTAGTCGAAATAGGCAAGGCCTTCACCGCCGGTGGACGCCGGATAGTTTAGTGCGAAGAATCCGCCGGGAACGGCCGCGAGGCCGCTCGCCGTACCGGGAAATTGCACGTATCCGATGCCCGGCGAATAGTAGTACGTCGCGCCGCTCGAATTCAAGAGAAAATAGCCGTTGGGCACAACCGTGCCGACGCCGGCGACCACGTACGTGTTCGGGTCGAACGATTCTTGGAGCAGCGAGCCCGAACCCGGCTGCTGCGTCCAGGTGCCGCTTTTGTATTTCCAGATCGCGGAGTTGCCGCTGTGGACGTTGGTACTCGAGAGAATGTAAATCTGCCCGTCGGCGCCCGCGGTGACATAGCGCGCGCCACCGCCGAGATACGTCCAGCTCGAACCGCCGTTATTGGTCGAATAGACGCCATGGCTCGTACCGTGGACGACGTAGACGATACCGGTCGGGCCGACGGCGATGCTCGAACCCGTGCCGCTGACGCTCGTCCACACGTTGTTCGCGCGATGCCAAATGTTCTTGTCGACGCTGCCGAGCGGGTCGTTGGAGAGCGCCCAGACCGAACCGTCGGGCGCAACCGCGACCCGGCTCGACTCGCCCGTGATTCGTTCCCAATTCAATCCGCCGATCGACAGCGGCATGATGCCGCCCGGAACGTTCTCCATAGCGCTCGACGGGAGGATGCGGGTCGGCGGCATCGGCGCGGCCGCAAACGACGCCGGCGATTGCGAGGCCGGGTACACGCTCGACATTTGCATCGTTGCAAGCTCCGCGATTCCACTCGTTTGCGCACCACCGCCGCTGCATCCAGCCAAGATTGTGGCAGCAAACGCGGGAAACAGCACACGCCGATACGGAACTGAAATAAGATTGGCCCCACTTGCGACGCTGAATTGACGATGTGAAGGACGGGTTCACATCGTCTCAACCGTAACAGGCAATCGCCATCTTCACTAGGGCAGAACGGCCCATCGTGGCCATCGGCGGCAGCCCTGCTCGACCCCACGCAGCCTTGATGGCGGTTATCGGTGAGGCACCCTGCTCAAGAAAGACTGCTCGACGCGTCGAACCGCGCGAGAGTCGCTGCCTCAGGCGTCAGGCGTCGCTTCGTAAGGTGTCGCGCAAAGGGGGAGTGTCCGTTCCTTTGTTTCCTTTGATAAGGAGAGAAGTCCGGTCCTAAGCAGAGCAGATGTCCAGCACTCAACACAGCGGAGATGTCCACGCCTAGCAAGTCGGCGATGCCGGCAACGCAGAGATGCTCCGCCCTTACCGCAGCGAAGCGGTCTTCACTCCGAAGCCGATGAGGGCGAGCGCGGAGACTTTATCGATCGCGCGCCGGAGCGAACCCGAGACGATCCGGCGAAAACGCACGACGATCGAGACGAGGACGAGCCACCAGCCGAGCGACCCGGCGAATACGCCGGCCGTCGTGGCGGCGGCGGTTCCCGGATCGAACCGATCGAGTGGCGCGAGCAGCCCGATGGCCGCAGCGTACGCGACGATCGTCATCGGATTGGTCAGCGTCAAGAACACGGTCTCGACGTAGCGACCGCGGGTCGCAAGCGAGGCGGGCTCGGCGACATCGTTTGCGAGCAGCATTTTCAGGCCGAGAACGATCATGACGGCTGCGGCGGTCCAATGCACCGGCTGCGCATGCCGGGCGAGAAACGCGGAAACGCCGGCGAGGCCGCTGGCGGCGAGCGCGGCGTACGTTGCGTCCGCGGTCGCGATTCCGAGTCCGACGACCATTCCCGCGCGCCATCCGTGCGCCAGCGTGCGCCGCATGCAGAGCACGGACATCGGCCCGACCTGCGCGGCGAACGTGACCCCGATCAAAGCCGCTCGAAACGCGGCTGCTAGCGCATAATCCACGTGCGCGGGTTAGCGCGAAGGCTGCCGTCGGCCTTCAGTTGGAAGCTAAGAGGCGCAGCGCGCGGCGGCACATCGCCCACTCTTCGAGCGTGGGCACGACGAACGTTCGAACGCGGGCGTCTGCAGTAGAAATGTCGGTTAGGGGGACTTGGCCGTCCTGCGGTAACGCATCGTTTGCCTTCGCATCGATCGCGATTCCAAGAAAGGCGAGATCGCGCGCTACGGCGTCGCGGATGCGCGGCATGTGTTCGCCGACCGGTCCGCTGAAGGTGAGCGCGTCGATGCCGCCGAGAACCGCGGCCATCGCGCCGATCCCTTGCCGGATCCGATAGCAATAGACGTCGAGGGCGAGGCGCGCGCGCGGGTTTCCCGCGTCGCTCGCCGCGTAGACGTCGCGTGTGTCGAGGGAAATGCCGGACATCCCCTTCAGCCCCGCATCGTGATTGAGCGTTTGGGAAAGGTCCTCGGCGGTCGTGCCCGATGCGATGAGATACAGCAGAAGCCCGGGGTCGATGGAACCGCCGCGTGCCCCCATGACGAGCCCCTCGAGCGGAGTCAATCCCATCGTATTCTCGACGAGTGTTCCGCCGCGAACGGCGGACATCGAACAGCCGCTGCCGAGATGGATCGTTACGAGTTTGGCACCCTCGCGGCCGAGCGCCGGCGCGATGCGTTCGGAGACATCGCGGTGGCTGATGCCGTGAAATCCCATCCGTCGCAAACCGTGCTCGCGCCAGATATCGGGGCCAGGAACGATTCGCGCGATTTCGGGCGCAGCATCGTCGAGCGCACGGTCGAAAATTGCGATCTGAACCGCGCCGGGGAAGCGCTTGCGCGCGATCTCGATGCCCTCGAGCGCTAAACCGTTATGGCCGGGCGCAAACGTGCGGCCGTCGCGGATCGCGCTTAACACGCGCTGGTCGATCCGCTCGTCGAGCCCAATCGCCGGATCGAGACCCGGATGGACGACCCGATGCGCGACGACGTCGGGCGGCGGCGCGGGCAATCGCGCGAGGAGCTCGGCGAACGTCGAGCCGCTGGTCTCGACTTCGTCTTCCCACACGGGCGCCGGGGGGTCGAGCGGCGCGGGTGCGGACGTCTCGAAACATTTCGCAAGATGACTCGCGGCCCCGGCATTGAGCGCGAGCAGGCGAGTCACGTCAGCGGCAGAGACTCTGTGCTTCGAATCGGTCGGCCGTTCGGCATAGCGTCTCCGTGGAACTCGTAAGCTGCAACGATTGTTCCCCGCGAGTTGCGCCGTTCAAACGAGCTTGCTCTTATGGCCGGCGCGCCGAAACTGGTGGCGGTCACCCGTCGCGAACGGGTAACCGCTGGTGCACTTCCCCCACCTCACGTTCGGTCGAACGATGTCACTCTGTCCTTCGAGGAGAGTGCGAAAACCCGGGATTGAGCGGCTTCGGTGGGACGCAGACTTCTTCGCCGCCCCGACGTTTGGAAAACCACGGTCGCCTCCTAGCCGGGGCGGCCCGTTTAGTGGAAGTTGCGCGCGTGGATGCCGGCGATCGTGTCGTCCGTTTCGAGGGGCCAGAAGCGTTTGGCGATGATGTCGAGCGTGCCCTGATCTTTTTGCAGCGTTCCTTCGATGACGAGCGCGGTCGAAGCGCGGATCAGGCGGCGATTGCGTTCGTAGACGTTGGGATTGACGATTACGTTGACGAGGCCCGTTTCGTCCTCGAGCGTCAAGAAGACGAAGCCTTTGGCGGTGCCGGGCCGTTGCCGCGTGATCACCATGCCGCCGACTTTGCAGACGAGATGGTTCGGCATCGCGCCGAGGCGCTCGGCCGGGATCGCATCGTGTTCGTCGAGCTTCGCGCGGTAGTGCGCGATCGGCTGCGGCCCCGTCGTGACGCCCGTGCCCCAAATGTCGAAGGCCGTCTCCTCGCGCGCGGAGAGCGGGGCGAATGCGGGGGCGGGTTCGTCGACGTCCATTGCCCGCCCGAGCGAACCGCGCGCCGTGCGTTCGTCGAGACCGCGTAGCGCCCACATCGCATCGCGACGGGTCGCGAACCATGGCGCGAAGGTGCCCGCGACCGCGAGATTCTCGAGGGCATCGCGTTCGAGTCCGGTCCGCGCGACGAATTCAGCTAAATCGCGAAACGGTCCGCGAACAAGCGCGCTCTCGAGCCGCTCGCGCTGCCCTTCGCCCAGACCCCGGATCACGTGAAAGCCGAGCCGCGTCGCGCCCGCATCGTCGACGAAACTCCAGAACTCGCTCGCGTTCACTTCGACCGGGCGCACGATCACGTCGTGCCGGCGCGCGTCGTTGACGAGCACTTCGGTCGAATAGAAACCCATCGGCTGCACGTTGAGGATCGCGGCCAAGAAGACCGCGGGTTCGTGGCACTTCACGTACGACGACGCGTACGTCAAAAGCGCGAAGCTCGCCGCGTGCGATTCGGGAAAGCCGTAATCCGCAAACCCTTCGAGCATGTGAAAGAGCTGCTCGGCGGCGGGGCGGTCGATGCCGTTCTGCACCATGCCCTCCACGAGCTTCGGATAGATTTCGGCCATGCGTTCGCGCGAGCGCTTGTGCCCCATCGCCCGCCGCAACTGATCCGCTTGACCGGGTGAAAAGCCCGCGGCCTCGATTGCCATCCGCATGCCCTGCTCTTGAAAGAGCGGCACGCCGAGCGTGCGTTCGAGCACCGCTTTGAGTTTGGGATGCGGATAGGTAACGGGTTCGAGGCCGTTGCGCCGGCGCAAAAACGGGTGGATCATGTCGCCTTGAATCGGCCCCGGCCGGATGATCGCGACCTGCATCACGAGGTCGTAGAAGCAGGCGGGTTTCAAACGCGGCAGCATCGACTGCTGTGCCCGCGATTCGACTTGAAAGGTGCCGACCGAATCGCCGCGCTGCAGCATGGCGTACGTCGCTTTGTCGTCTTGCGGAATATCCGCGAGCGAGAGCGGCGCCTTCGTCGTGCCGTAACGGCGCCGGTGCAACGCGAAAGCATCGCGCAAGAGCGAGAGCATGCCGAGGCCGAGTAAATCGATCTTGATCAAACCGAGGTCGGCGAGATCGTCCTTATCCCACTGCACGATCGTGCGATCGCGCATCGTCGCCCACTCGACCGGCGCCACTTGCACGAGCGGGTCGCGGGTGATCACCATGCCGCCCGAATGGATCCCCATGTGGCGCGGAAAGCCGTCGAGCCGGCGGCAGAGCGCGAGCAAGAGCGCTCCGGTCGCGCCGCCGATCGGGCCACGCACCTGTGGGTCGGGATCCGGCCCGAAATCCTTGCTCTTGAAGCCGTAGAAGGCCCACGGCTTGTTGGGCTCGCGGCTGCGCACGGCTGCCTGCGACGGCGGCACGGGAAGCGTCGCCGGGGGAAGCGCCGGCGCGAGCGCGCGCTCGTCGGCGCTTTCGAAACCCGGTGCGTAGGCGCGTCCGGGCGATTGCGCGGGTTGATCGCCCGCGTCCGCGCGCGAGCGGCGTTGATTGGAACCTGCGTCGAGATCGCGGCGGCGCTGGACGGATTCGGGCAGATTGCTCTGCCCGTCGTCGCCCGCGCCCGTCGCGCCCGCGAGCGACTCGCGGGCGTCGTACTCTTTGGAGATCGCATCGACTTGCGCGAGCGAGAGTCCGAGCGCCTTGCCGACGTCGCGGATCGCCGAACGGGTGCGATAGGTGATCACTTCGGCCGTCATCGCGGCATGTTCGCGATCGTAACGATCGTACACGTACTGAATCACCTTTTCGCGATCTTGATGCGCGAAATCGATGTCGATGTCGGGGATCTCGTTCCGTTCTTCGGAAAGAAAACGCTCGAAGAGCAAATTCATGCGCACGGGATCCACCGCCGTGATGCCGAGCGCGTAACAGACCGCCGAATTCGCGGCCGAACCGCGGCCTTGGCAGAGCACGCCTCGTTCCTCCGCAGCGCGCACGATGTCCCAGACCACGAGAAAATACCCGGCCAGGTCCATGCGCGCGATGATGCCGAGTTCGTACTCGATCTGCCGCTCGGCATCGACCGGCAGCGGGTCGCCGTAACGCTTGCGGGCGCCCCGTGCGACCAGCGTGCGCAGGTAGCCGTGGGTGCTGCCTTCGCCCGGCGGTATGGCGAAGAGCGGAAATTGACCGGTGAGGCGCTCGAGCCGAAACGTGCAGCGTTCGGCAATCGCGAGCGTATTTGCGATCGCCCGCGGATAGGGTGCGAAGATGCGTTTCATCTGCGCCGCACTCTTGAGATAATATTCGTGATTGGGCAGCAGCAACGTGCCCGCTTGCGCTAAATTCGTGCCGTATTTCACGCACGTCAGCACGTCGCAGGTGAGCGCGTCGCGCGGCTCGGCGTAAGCGGCCCCGTTCGTTGCAACGTAGGGAACGCCGAGGTCGCCGGCAAGGGCGACCTGAGCGTCGATCAGGCGCGCGTCCTCGGGGCGCAAGTGATGTTGCAACTCGAAATGAAACGCGCCGCCGAAAAGATCGCGTAGGGTCGCCGCGCGTTCGCGCGCCGCGGCGAGATCGCCGCGCTGCAGCGCCTCTTCGCTCCACCCGTGGCCCGAGCCGGAAAGTGCGACGAGCCCCGCGGTTCCTCCGTCGAGATCGCCCAATTGCAGCCGCGCGTCGCGTTTCTTCCCGCGCAGTTGCGCGGCCGAAATCGCCCGCGCAAGGTTCGCGTAGCCGGCGCCGTCGGCGGCGAGCAGCACGAGACGCGGCAGCCGTTCGGACTCCTGCGCGGATAGATCGCGGCGACGTTTGGGGCGCAGTTCGGGTGCGTCGAGCGTGAGCTCCACGCCGACGATGCCGCCCAGCCGCGCCGATTTCGCCGCCTTCGCAAAGCGAACCGCGCCGTAGACCCCGTCGCGGTCGGTCAGCGCAAGCGCCGCAAGACCCAGTTCCGCGCCGCGCCGCACGAGCTCTTCGGGGTGCGACGCACCGCTGAAAAAGCTGAAATTCGAGCGGCAGTGCAGCTCGGCGTACTGCGGGGCGGCGGCCATGGGAGCCGATGGTAATCGAACATACGTTCGCAGTCAAGCGCGGCTCTTAGAGCTTCGATGTCAGTAGAGGACCCTCAAAATGGTAAATTGAGCCTTTAGGCCTCATACTTCTTAATATCGAGGTCGATTGCCGCCTTGGAGCGGCCTCGGAACCGGACTACCGTTCGACCACAATCACTCCGCACCAAATCGGTGCCGCCCTGAAAGTCGAGACATCCGATGCTTGCCTTCAGCTACAACGACGCAATCCACGCCCTGCTTCACCAGGCCGCCTCGCTCGCAGCCTTCCTTCACGCCGGCTTGATAACGGCGATGGGCGCTTTCGGTAGCGGTGCCAGCGGCTAACGGTTAGCAAGGCTTAACGCCGGCCCTCGCCCATCCCGAGGAGAGGCGAGGGCCGCACCGTAACGATTCCCCCGATAGACCCGGGGGGAATCTTTCTCGTGCCCGCTTCCGTAACTCACCTCAGGCCGCGCTTCGTCTCTCGCGTCAAGGCCCTCGACGCGTATCGCCGTGCGGATCTCGTCACTGCGCGCCGCGAACTGACGGGTTCGCCGGACGTTTCCGCGCGGCTCTTACTCGCGCGCACGCTGCTTCGCGCGAGCCAACCCGAGGTGGCCCGGATCGTTCTCGAGGAACTCCCGGCAAGTGAAACGCACGCGCACCTATGCGAACGCCAACTTCTTCACGGCGTCGCCCTCATGCGTCTCGGTGCTTTCGACGCGGCGATGGAACGGCTCGGCGAAGCGCGCGTCTTCGCGCTCTCCGCGGCTTCGACGCCGATGCTCGCCGAGGCGGAGTACTACGACGGTCTGCTCGCGTACGCCCGCGGCGACATCGACCTCTTTGAAGAGAAGGCGGAAACGATTCTCGACTTGGTCCGTCCGCCGTACGAACCCGCCGGCAACTACGACGTTCCGCTCGGTCATTCGCGCACGCGGGGCTGGGAAGCGCTCATGATCGTCGCGGCGGCGCGGGGCGTCCCGGCCGCCGAGGCCGATGCCACGCGCCGGGCGCTCGGCGAACTCGAAGCGGAACCGATCGTCGATTACTGGATCTTCACGCAAGCCGTGGCGAATCTCGCGGTCGCCGCGCGAAATTTCGATTCGACCCGCGATGCCGCCGTCGTTCGCGACCGCTACGATTCGCTCGTGTGGACCGAGGCGACCGCTCCGCGACGCTTTACGATCCTCGATTCGCTCGGCTGGTGCGCCGCGATGAGCGGCGATCACGTCTCGGCGTTTCGATTTTTCCGGCGCGCGGCCGACGCGGCGACGAACGACGAAGAACGCGTCGTCGCGGCGGTCGACCGCGCAACGCTGGCCGACGATCTCGAGCAGCACATCGTGGCGCGCGAAGAACTCGACTACGCGCGCGAATTGGCCGATTGCATCGACTGGGAAGATTCGCCGACCGATCGGCGCCTCGCGCTCTGCTGGCTCGCGGGCGCGCTCGCTCCGCTCGATGCGGTCCAAGCCCGCTCGTTTCTCGTGCGATACGCACGCATTGAGAATTCGATGCCCGTCCTTTCGACCAGCCGCGTCGACCCGCGCACGAACGCCCTCGAAGATTTCGCCGAAGCGCGCGTCGCCCGCGCGGAAGGCAAGATCGAGCGTGCGGTCGCGCTGTACCGGGCCTGCTTCGAGACGTGGACCAAGTCCGGCTACGCGCCATACGCCTCGACGGTCGCGCTCGAACTGGCGGAACTGGGCGCGGGTGAAGCGTACGGCGTCTTCGCCCGGCGGGCGGCGGCGCGACGGCCGTCCTCGTGGCTCGCGCGCCGCGTTGCCGCCCTGCCCTGAGGTTCGCTGCTTAACAGGTTCCGTTCGTACAGAACTTGAATTTTTTGAGCAGATCGATGCCGTCGCTCGTGACCGGCAGCCCGTGCGCGAGCGGCGAACG
>Ga0116227_10004593_pt1 | contig 29860 bp, 15 predicted proteins | sample S1TSphgellanicum_FD_89693 | JGI IMG/M metagenome (GOLD analysis project Ga0116227, IMG submission 89693) | Host-associated microbial communities from peat moss isolated from Minnesota, USA - S1T2_Fb - Sphagnum magellanicum MG | ecosystem: Host-associated > Plants > Peat moss > Unclassified... | reverse complement strand
GGTAAGGGAGGTAAGTTGGTTGGTGAGGAGGGAGGGAAGGAGGGGAGGAGGGAGGTAAGGAAGGAAGGAGGGAGGGTCCTCGCTCCCCCCCCCCCACCCTACCCCCAAAAAAAATCCCTTTATCTTTTTCCTTACCTACTTGCCCTAAAAGTATCTTAAGGTAAAAGAAGAAGAATTATGGAAACTCAAATATATTTCACCATGCAATAATATTATTAATCTTCACAAAAACCAAAAAAAAAAATCCCTCTAAAAGAAACCAAAATCCTTCAAGATATTATTATAACTCTATAATAACTAATATCCCAAGTTTCAATACAAGCCAAAATATATCATCTTTTCAAAAATCCTCATATTAAAAAAAAATAGACCTTATTATTATTATTATTATAACCTAGTATGGGCCAAAATCCCTTAAGCTATTATACTCTATAATGAATCTCAACACAATATCCTTTTTTGCCTTTGGTAGTAGGCAAGGCCAATAAATTTTAAACTTTCTCAATTTCTTGTTTCAGTTCTAAAAACCATTTTCTTAGAAATTTCTCATCTCCCATTACGGTTCTAAAAATTAAATTAGAATCGTCGTCTTTGTTTGGGTTACACACAACAATAACGAAAATGAACTTGGCCGCACAAGGAATTTTTAAAGAATTTTTTTTAATTATGTAGTTTTAATTGTCAAAAGCACATTTAGACATTCTAAAAGGACTATAATGAATAACCAAATTAAAATAAATATTCAAATTGTTTTTCAATAGTAAGCTTTTATAATCATCAATATATAAGCATGCACCAATTTTCAAAATAAATGGTTGTTTTACATAAAGTAAAGGATGTTCAAAGTTTCAATCGCAAGTCGACATTGGACTATCCATTGCTTATTATTCATTATATAATTATTGAATAATCTTGGAATTACAAAAAAATCATTTAAATAAAATTCACAAATATAAAAACATTATGCATTTTTAATTTTATTATATTCTAATGCTTACAACCCATGCAATCATTTTTCAAAAATCATGGGGGGTGCAAGATTTCATGTGAGTCAATACAATTCTTTGCTCCTTTCATAATAATTGTACCCAAAAACCATTGTTACCTCTAATCATTCAAACTATTTATTTTGAAGCCTATCCTAGCAAGAACTAGTCGTTTCATGCTACCTTATTGACCCATGTTCAAGTCATTGTTTTATGGGCTTACCATTCCTTTTCTTCACATGTGGACTTGCTTGTTTTGGCTTCCTCAATGCATGGCTATTGGACACATTGTAAACATTTTAAATCTTTTTTTAATTTCAATTGCATGTTCCCATGGGGTTCCCAAAGTCCTCTCTATTATTTTAACTAATTATTGATAAAAATTAACTTCAATGTTAATTTGTTTAGTAAACTTCAAAGGCAAAATAAAAAGTTGTTTTAGAAAGCAAGAATAAAATGTATGCCCACGACACCATTGTCAACTCAATTGGTGTCAATTGTTGGTTGTGTCATTGTGTCCTTGAAGATCTCAAAAATTGTTTAGTTATATAGTGTCAATAATCTTTCGTTGCTCCTATTTAGTATATGATTGAAAAGTTATAATATGCATTAGTGAGCACAAATTTCATATGTCAAGATTATTGTTCCCATTATAAAAAGGACTCATTTGCATAAACAATGATCCCCATGTAATGCTTGCAATGTAATTGTTAAATACATCTTTAAAAACAAATTATTGTTATAAAAGCAACTCCAACAATGGCATTGTATATGGTTCAAACTTTGATGTGAAGATCGGTGGTGGAACAATAGATGTGCAATCCTTGTAGAACCAAATATAAGAAGAACTTGAGGACAATGATGGTGAGGAATGATTTGTGGGCTTAATGTTTGATCAATTGCAACATGTAGCCATTTTTAACGTTCCAACACGAATGAATCATGGTAGCTCTAAAATTGACAAATTTTTGAATATGCACAACATAAAGAACTAATCTACATGGATAAACTTAGTTCATAACTAACTAATTTGTCTAGTTCAAAGGGTATTAAATATATCAACATCCCTTTTCAACCGTTGTGATTTCATTTATTGATGTTCACAACATAGTTTCATAATGACATCAAGGGCACAAAAGGATAAACCACTAGCGACAATACGCCAAAAAAATTGCTCTATGAACTTGTTTCAAGTTTTTTCAAACTAAGGACATTAATGTTTTCTTTACATGTCATGTATTTTGTAATCCTTAACGACTTCATGAATATATCAGTAAGTTTATTTTTAGTAGCCACATGTTCAAGATTGAACTTTCCCAAAATGATACTTTCCTTCACAAAATGATAGTGAACTTCAATATGCTTAATGTTAGCATGAAACATGAAGATGGCTCAAGTTAGGTTTAACGTAAAATATTTTTTCTTCTATTGTGATCTTGGGGTTGAAACAAGTTGGACATCAGTTCTTGATGTAACTTACAATGTTAACAACTTCAATCCTTGGAAATGAATCTTGGATTCAATCATCATGGACCTTACATTCTTGAAAAAGGTTCTATTGATTTGTTCAACCTCACCATTTTGTTGTGGGCTCCAAGATTGTGTCAATTGTTGTTTTATCTTGGCCTCATTGCAAAATGATACAAATTTACCATTGACATATTTTCCTTCACAATTAGTGAATAGACATTGATTTTTAAAAAATTACATTGGATTCCACAAGAGCTTTGAAGAGTTTAAACTTTGGGTGAAAGCAAACTACATTGCAAAAAACATGTTGTCACAAATAATGTTTGTCAAACCTGTGTGACTTTTAACCACTCCAATATTTAAAAAGGTTTTTATAAATCATATTCAAAATAAGATATTTTAACTGCCAAATAATGCAATTGTCCCAAAAAAATACCTTTTTTATTGATAATAAATGATTAAATAATAAATTTATGAAAAATTAATACCTATACCAATATATTACAAAATGAAAATATATTCTTAAAAATATTCAAATAATTATAACATTTGATGAAGTACTTAGTCATATATTGAATATGAATTAATTGTACCATTTCAATTCCATATGAAAAGTTCCATTCATGCGATTTAACAAAAAAACATCTTGATGAGGTTTTTTATTCAAACAAACATAACTATGTTGGGGAAAAAAAGTTTGTTGAAACATTAATTTCATTTGAAAGATAACAAGAATTATGTTGAAGGCCTTTGTATCAAAATCCATTTTACATGTTAATCAAAACACTAGATAAAATCAAAGAAAAACTACCCCCAAAATAATACAAAATGTACGAAAAAAAAAAACTACATTTTCTTGCCTAAAGTGGCCCCCATAGTGTGCTTTCACCCCTTTGAAAAATCTTCACTCTTCTACTACAAAAATAGACCCAAGCTTTGCAAAAAAAGTTACCAACAAAAATCATGAAATAAAAATGCCTACAATTGATCTTACAAGAAATGGGTTACAAAGGTCAAAGTGCATAAGCTCAAGATCTTGAGATGCCCATAAAAGTTGTATTCTGGTGAAATTTCTCACTAACATTGTTTATTAAGCTAGTAGTTGTTATAACACACATGCTTGAAAAATGGAAGATTTCTAATCACCACGGATTGTATAATATGTGGTAAAGACTCTAGTAGTTTAGATGACCCAACCTTTTACACCAAAAGGTCATTTGATTTGTTTCAACCAAGTTGACTAAAAGAATTAACATAATTTATGTGGATCAAGATAGTAAAAACCATTATGAGGGTTTTTTGTTTCTATCGCCACTATATTACAATCTATTTTATTTATGAACATGTAATCATTAATGTCACACACCACCAAAAATCCTTGCTTTGTGATGAGTCCTATTGAAAGTAGGTTCTTGCACAAGCTAAGCACATAAAGAACATTATCAATGTTCTTCATTTCTCCATCAATAATGTGTACATTTGTTATACATTTTTTTGCTACAATATAAAGATGCCCATTTACAATGTGCATTTCTAATGGGGCATGGGATTTTTGAACTTTGTATATTATCTCATTGCATCCAATAACATGTTTGGATGCTCTAAATTTTATATACCAATGAGGATCTACATCTTTCCTATCCAAATATGCCTTTGTTACCTCGAGAATCTCATGCAGATTGGACTCTTAATTTGGTTTAAAACTTTTACTAGCAATATCATCATCCTCCATTATATTCATAGACATACACTAGAACATGATGAAAGCAAGTCCAAATGTTAATACAAGATGGGGAAAGATTTGTTCTTCAAAAAAAATTGAAACGATTAATTAAACATGTGAAACAAAAATAAACATAATAAAAGTGAAGCATTCATAAATGTATTAAAATGGTAAAAATGTTTAAGTTGTGACTGTTAATGCAATTTCTAAATATTGTTGAATGGGAAAGAATATGACCATGGCATCCATGAAAAGATTGGTGACAACAATTTGGTGTTGCTTTGAATCAACATGTATTTGAGATAATTGATTCGAGCCAATTTGGAAAACAAATTGAAGATTAATCAAGATAGAGGTTTATTAGGGATGTTTGTTTGCATTGGTTACTTGCATTGTAATTGGAAAAACTATCCCTTCAACTCATAAATGTAATTTCAAGATAAACATAGTTATCATAACATTATATTTAAGGCCATAGATGACGAATTATGGATATGGCACACTTTCTTTGGGTTGCCATGACATAATAATGATGTCAATGTGTTCGAGTAATCACCATTTATTCTTGATATGTTTTGAAGTGAAGTAAATGATTTTGACATTAAGAGTGAATGGAGATTTGGATATTCACAATATTTTATTTTTGTAGATGGGATTTACTAAGGATTCATGTAAAATGGAATTATTTCAAATTTGAACAATTTCTGAATATTGAAATGAATTTTTATAGTCACAACCAAAGAATTATTAACATGCACAAGATTAGTTGGGACAAAGTATAACAAAAATAAACCTAAACATAAGTCCACCACACATTAAAAACTAATCTTAAACAAAGCCACATGAATTATGCAAAAAAATATTCAAACATAATTTTATTAATAATATGGTAAAGTTGGAAACACAAAATAAAAGGAACAAGGCTATGGCATACAAAGCCATACCTCAAACTGGTTTTGAACACAATGAATGTAATTGGGGGAAGGTTATTTCTATATGCATTCATTTTAGACCTACCTCGTTATCCACCATCCAAAAAAGCTCTTTGAACACATTCTTCAATAATTAGTATGGATGAAAGTGGAGAATGGTGGATGGATGAAATAATCCATGAACTAAAGTAAATGAAATATCTTAATTGTATAATTGAATATAAAATCCTAATATTTTTTTAATGACCTCAAGTGAGGCAATGATTTTCTTTGGTTGAAAAAATCTAACATTTTGCAAAAAATATATTTTGTCACAAATTTTCCGTTTTAAGACAATAATTATATATATATATATATATATCATGAAAAATTGCAAAAATTGCTTACAATATGTAAATGTGTTTAATTAAAATTTTCTACTTTCATATTTGGAATATCTCCAAATTTGGATAAAATACTTTTGCATGATTGTCATTTGAGCAACATCATAAAATTGAAAATAAAAAATGTTGAAGTGAGGTAGGTTATGGGATGCCATTTGTAATAAAAGTCACATTACTTAACCTAACAAGAGGCACTTTGCAATGCCATGAAAAACTACTTCAATGTTGTGTAGCTAAATTCACAAGATAATGCAAAACCAATGCAAGCAATGGGATATGACAAATATCTTTAACGTTATGTTTACTTGTGTTATTTTGCACAACATGTTTTTTGGAGATGAACAAGACAAAAACCTAAAACATTGTTTGAACCCAATAGTGGCACATAGAGCATCAAGAGAGGCTTATCCTTTTAGGCATACATGCAACACACCCAAGAAATTGGAATTTCAGATTTGTATTATTATAGTTGAAGGCATATTTGATTAAGCACCTATGGTTTCTCAAAGGTGCCAATCATGTTCATTGATGATAAGAAGAGGAATTCAAATTGAACCCAATACATGAAAAGCCCATCTTGGTGGCACAAATTAAAGTATTTTCAAATCTCATCTATCATGATCATATCTACAAACATTGTAAATAACATGAAAATCAAACTAATCACTTAAAATTTCTACAAGTTTTTTAGAGTTTTAGAATTGTGACATTAACATGTGCTTTTCAATATCTTATACTTCTTAGATTTGTTTAAAAATTTATCAACATCTTATAAGATTATTTTCAAACATTTTTGTGAAAATATTTCACATATATTTAGCATTAACTTAGTTTATCTCTTTAAACATGTAAAGTAAGCAATGGTCACACATGTAGCAAGTTGTTATATTGTAATTGCACCTATACCTTGGGAAGTTATTCTTTGTAAGTTTTATGAAACAACAACTGGGGACTTTTTTTCTCTTTTTTTCCTTGATTCACATCAATCATTCTCTTCAAGGAAAATTTTATCAAAAGGCAACACTATGAAAAAAAAGTGAATATTTTGCCTCAAATTTCTTGTTTCAATATGAAATTTGCCAAATTTTGGTCCTTTGTAATCCATTTGGGAAGTCATCATTTGAATGCCAACATGGGGCAATGCAACATGATTGCCCCCCTCTAGTTTGAACCTTAGGTATCCATATATAATCTTGGATTTGATGACCTAATAACCTAATTGCTTAGTTAAAATCTTGAAATTTAAATAACTTGCCCATGTGACCTAATTATAATCTACGTAGGTTATCAATACTAAAATGTTAAACATGCTTATGATATAAAATGTAAATATAGAAACTTAAAATAAATATAAATTTATTTATTTATTTAAAAATCTTATAATTGGTTAATAGTTGGCAAGATAACTGATGGCTACTAATCATTCAGGGAATATATTATAGCTTAAAAGCCCCCAAAATTATGTTATGTACCCAACAAACCTTTCAAGGCAACTTTAACATATTAACATTTATTTCATCTTTATTTAGTGAAACCTTGTGTTGTTGGCCCAGGTGCAATTGTCTTCAAGGCTTTCTAAAAAGCAGAACTTTTCAAAAAACATAACATTTCAGAAGACCCAATGGTTAAAAAATCATTTTATAAATTCTAATTATTTTCCAATGATAAAAATCATTCTAACCTTTGCTTTGACCAAAAATTACAAAAACGACAAATGTGCACACCTTTTAATCAAACAATATTTAATGTGTAGCCTCACAATTTGAGAGGGTTGATATATGATCACAAAACAAAACAAAACAAAGACCGATCGTAATGGTATATAGAAGATTTGGGCATAAAATACATAATAAGAACAAGATAACTAAAAGACTATAAATGGTTTCATGATTTTCACTACTATCAATATTTTACTTGAAGTATCAATTACACACTTTTTTTAAATTATGGGTATGGCAATTCACATTGCTATTGGAAGATGTTTATAAATTGGTTGTTCCTTTCCTACATGTTATTCAATAAAGAGGTATTTCCATGTATAGTGTGGAATGGTGCCTCAACATGTATGTGGAACATTTTCTCAATGCAAGACTAACAATTATGACTTTGATTTTTGGCATTGTAAATGTGTACATGAGGCTTTTCTTCAAGTGATCAAAATTTGCATTGCAGAAAAGAAACCTAGTAATGTAATTGTTAATCTTTTTATGGCCACATGGATTTATATGGGTTGGTTTGTCTTGAAAATTGAAGGCCCTACTTCAATTTTATTTTCAAAATATTGAGTATGATGAATGGATTAATTTGATAATTGTGACAAATTTGAAGTTTGTTAACAAGCATAATGTCTTGAATTTAAATGTGCCTAATGATGGTTTGTGTTTGGGCACACCATGTAAGGTAGTGTAATCCACAAATACCTAATGATAAGGTGGTAAGAGATTTGGCATCATCTCTTATGAAATCTATCAATATTTTCTTGTATTACATGGATTACAAAATTAGGACATCATCCCTTGCATCTAAACTAAGGAAAACCCCCCTTCCCCCCCTTTTCTATCTTTTTATTTTCCTATTAATATGTTCCTAGACAATTCACAAGAGTCCATCATTATATATGCCATATCTCAAAATTGTGCTTTTTCATGCTCATGTAAATGTCCAAGGGAAAGGGGTCAAATAGATAGGTTTGAAAGAGGTAGGTTCAAATGCCACAAAAAAAACACTATTTCTTTATATATATATATATATGATTTTTTTGCTTTCTAGCTTTCATAGTTGTTACCACTAGTAAATTTTATTTATCATTTTGTTAACATGGTGGCTACTTAGTTGAAAAGGAAAGGGAGGGTGGTACACCAAGAATAATTTTGATTCGGCTCATCAACAAAAGAAAGTTAGCCTTCATTCCATTTGGGTAGATTAAATAAAATCGTTACCAAAAATTTCATGGGCAACATTAAAAATACATTTTCAAGTTCTTACATATTCTTATTTTTGACCATTATGCAACTTTACAAAATAATGTGATTGAAGAATAGTTGGAAAAGGTTAAAGCAACATTTGGAGGTCAACTTGTAGAAAAGAAATCATGTGTAGAAGGAAAGGATGTAATACTTAAATCTATTTCATAGGGAAAGAGGGAGGTTTTTGGTGGGAGGGAGTAGGTAAACATATAGGTCACACATGTAGACATCAACATATGAATAATGATGATTTTCATCTTTAAATTTTATTTCATCCATGTTGTGAAATTTTATATTCATGGTATTTCACATCACATCATTGACGTTGTCAACTCCATTGATATTACAATTTTAATTTATGAAATCATTTTCATCCATATGGCAAGATTCTTGAACATAGATAGATCCATCCATTTTGTGTGATTCATTGTGTCATGAATTTCATCCATATATGTGAATTTACCCTTGTAAACAATATTGTCAAAGTTCATACACATAATTTGTTTCATCCATACAACCTATATTGGTATTTGTGTGGTCAATTTAATACATGAACAAGGTTTGGCACATCATCAAGTGTTATCCATATGGCTAATTAATTCTTCCAAGCATTTCATTTTATACATGTATATATTACTATATTGAATTTATTGGAAATTTCATTCAAAAAATAATTTCATTAATGTGGTCATATTTCATCTATCTATGGACACTTATGGTTTTTTGGTCTATCCATGAACAATGTTTTGTGCACTTAGTATATTTCATGGTTGAAATCTATATAAGGTTTTGTGTCATCCATGTGGTCAATTTTGTTCTTAATCAACCCCCTTTTTTCCTTTTTTAATCCCTTACACCCATGACTTTTCAGTTTTGCCTTTCCCTCCTCCACTTTTTTTCCCTCTTCCTCACACCCTTTCTCCCCAAAATTTTCCTTATGAACAAATAATAATATGCTCCTTTGAATGTCCCCTTATGTTCCTTTGTAATTCCCAATAACACAACCAATTTTATCTTGTAGCATTTGCCCATAATTCTATCCTTTTACCATTGGCAAGTTGGATATGAAATGGCAACAAAAATTTGTGTGCCTTTCATAACAACTAATCTATAAAGTGGAGGGGTTAGGTTATTGTAGGTATGTGCTTTTCACACAAAATAATAATAATAATAATAAATTATTGTCATATAAATCTATTTCAAATTAGATTTTTTGTGAAATTTCATCATAGGTCAATTTCATCATTATCATTATTTTAGTAACGTATTGCATGGGTCATTTGTGTCATCCATATGTGATAATTTTACCTAATTGACTAACCTTAATTTTTAAATTCAAGAAGATTAGAAATGATAATGTTTTAATAGGTGAAAATTAAATCTCATATTCTTAAAATAATGAAAGTCGAAATGATTTCATGGGCAATCTATATGATCGTTGATTATTAATGTCTAGCATCTAGTGTGTAACTATTTTTTAAATAATTTTTTAAATATATTAATATTTTGAGCTTATATCAATTGATCATCACTTGTGGTGTGAAGCAATGTGAAGCCCAATTTTGAAATTCAAAAAGAGTTCAATTTAATCCATGTTATCAAAGTTCATTTGTTTGAATTTTTTAATATAAAGATGGCTTGACAAAAAAAAAACACATGATATGAAATTACAAAAGTTACAATCTTGAAATAACACAAAACTTAAGCCAAAACACATGATTTGCCATTAATCTTGCAATTTCATCATTTTTGAGAAGTTCTCTTAAGTCCCAATTTGCAGCATCCTCTTTTGACATGTCATGATCATCATCCAAAAATAGTTTGCATTTTGATTTATCCTTTGTGCAAGCACAATGAAAAATCATATTTGTTCAAACCACACTGCCTTTCAACTAGAGCTCTAAAACAACTAATATACACAACTACATTACAATTAAGACATGAAAATATAAAAAATTATAAATAAAATGTCATGTCAAAAAATCCAGGAATTTTATTATAATTACAATGTAATTGCAAATGGGACACCAATACAATGTATTAATGTTGTACACATCATATATATGAATGTAATCAATCATGTTTGATTTTTTGACAAATTCCAATTTAATTATATGTGGCAATTACATTATAACTTGTGTAAACGTAACACCCAATTGACAATTGCATTGCATTCAGCGTACAATGCTGACACATATGATTGTGGCATGTGTATGCATTTTTACAACCCATTAAATATGTCACTTGGAACAAGTTGTCAACTATGATTCCAATTGATTAAACTAGTTATGCTAGTTATTACTAGAAAATTATTTTTTTCCATTATTTTGTGATTGTTGTTCAACTATTAATCCTTAATATTTAATAATGAATTAATCTTCAATAACTTGTTAACTATTACATATTAATTAATATTTAATAGTTAATGTGAATTAATTAATTTAAGACAATTAGTTTGTTAATTGCCTCAAATTATTAAATTAAAAATTAAATTAATTCATTACAAATAACTCAAATAATTAATTACATAGTTAATTTAGATAAATAATTAGAAAACTAAATTATTAAAATTCACTAATTAACTAATCATTTGAATTTAATTAATTTAGATAATGAGCTCATGTAATTAATTCAAAAAATTAAGTATCAGATAATATAAATAATTAATTTTGGGAATCTAAATGATTAATAGTTTGAATATTATTTAAATTTAGATCATTAATTATTTGATAATTAACTAACTTGTTTTTTGAATTATACTGATTATTTTTCAAATGATTATTTTAGATAATTAATTCACATATATAATTATCAAATATTTACTTATATAGTTGTATAATTTACAAAATTAAAAAAAAATACAAAGAATGTGGAATTCTTTTTTCTAATTGCAACTCAATTTGCAATTAATGTACAACTAAAATATTTAGCTCATATGTTTTGTTTTTGAATCTCATCTCATAAATTATATTAAAAATGTGTCTTTTGTTATGTGTTCACATTAAAATTCATGTGTCAATTTGAGATGAATTCAAAAAAAACTTAACCTTAAAAACAAAAACAAAATGAAATAAAAATATTTACATGGCTACTCTTTAATTCACCTACCCTTCTACCTTCCCACCTCTGTCTCTACCTAGGTATGTAAATAACCATTAGCAGTCCTATTTTCTTGCCTGCCTACCTAGGTAGGTAAATAGGTATGTAATGTAGGTAGGTATGTAACTTAGTTATGTAAGTACCATCACAAATTTAACATGTGACAAATTAATAATGAAAATTGTGCAAAGATTGTCCATTCATAGGTTCATACATTTTACACATGAATATCATGCATTGAAAACATGTTTGACACACGGATAAATGTGTTGACAAATGAAGTTCGAATTATGAATGAATAATGTCACCTGAATTTCACATCTTCCAATAAATCTCTGTGTTAAATGTGTTTTCAATGCACGATATCAATGTGTGAAACGCACAAATTATGAATGAATGAATTTTGCACAATTTCCATTACTAAATCATGAGATGTTAACTTTGTGATGATGTTCTACCTACTTAACTACCTAACTACCTATGTTTATGTATTGACCTACTTAGTTACTTGTATATATATATATATATATATGTTTCAAATTTTAATTAACATTCTAAATGGCAATTTTTATTATGCCACATGTCACAATTTAAGGCCATTATAAATCAGGAATCATAATTGATGGTTGAGATCAACATTTCAAAAATATATATAATTTTCACCCAAAATCCCCATAATGCCGCGAATTAAAATTTGATGCATCCATGAAAAGTAACGGTAGCATTACATTACCATGGTAGTTACAAACTAGTATTAAAATTACATTGTAGTTGTTTTCACATAGTTGTAACTAAATTGCATGGGTTGCATACCTATATGGTTTCTCATATGGTGAGTTGCAAATGTTGCAACTCATACAAGGTGTTCAATAACAATCATGTTCGTAAAAATATGATGAGTTGCAATGAGTTGCAAATGGTAAGGCTAGTCACAAATCACCCCATTTTGTCATAGTGTAATTTTTGAAATATTAAAATTCAACTTGTATTGAAAGTTAGAAAAGTTTAACTTGAGGTGCCAAAAACTACCTTGCTGTAAAATTAACTCAATTTGGCACTTGATTGTTGAATATAATCATAGTGTATAATAGTGTGCCTAGAATTTCTTTCAAATTTTTGGCATGGCAAGTATTTTTCAAAATAATTAACAATTCCAACAAGTAATTAATTAGTTGGTGCATAATCAAGATAGGTACTATGGGTACACTAAATTTCTTTGGCAATCGAATGCCAAATCATCATTTTTATATAAAAAAATCAAGTTCGACAATAAATGTGATAAATTTTGAATTTTTTGACTTATTATTATGCTAAAATAAATAGTTGGCAATGGTGACCAATCGTTGCACTTAGTGTGGATGATTTTTTTCAAACATTGCACTATTTCTTCTCTTCATGTTGTAATTCTTGGTTGCAAGTAACAAGGATGTCTTCACTTTATCCAACAATTAAGTGAATTGTATTACATATTGGAATTGCTTTTAAGCATAAATACATGTCAAGGACAAGACAAATATATAAGAAAAGTATTATATGGACTTATCAAAACAAAGAACTTGACAATGGACATGAATTGAAAAGATGACATTCATAGAATTTAAGGCATTATTCAAAACTAAACTTAGGAAGTGAAATGGATAAATTACAACTTGTGTTACAAAAATTGAAGGGTGGTGTTTTCAAAACCTCTACTTATGTTATCTCATGGACTCTTTTAAAAATGTTGGCCTTCTACATAGTTTTGCAAACTAAACCTTTTGTAAGCTTTTATTCCATAACCATCTAGAAGCTTCCATCAACTATGTTTTTTAGAAGCTTCTATCAACTATCCTAATTTTAGAAACTTTTGCAAATTATGTCTTTTACAAGTTTATATCAACTATCCTTTTAAAAACTCCACCAATTATGTCTTTTAGAAGTTTTTGTCAACCATCTTTTTATAAAATTTCTTCAACTAAGTCTTGTAAAAACTCCTAAGGATATTCCTTACATTTAAAAAATAAATTCCTTTGATGTTTAATATCCATGACAATATGTAAATGATTAGTAGCTCACCTACGTATTAAATATTAATTAGTGCAAATAAAAAATGATATACCTTAAATATAACCTAAACAATTATTTTAAGTTCCCAAATTTTCAACATTGACAAGTTATTTCTTTAACATTTGACCTTCCAATCATGCAGTTTTAAAAAAAATAAACAATAAAAATTTGTCAAACTTGAAAAAGTAATATATGGACAAATGAAAATAAATTCACAAGGTACTTCATAATATTACAATATATAGTGGCAATCTAGTGGCAATGACCATCATTAACATGAAATATGTTGGGATTGCAATAATGATATTTTATAACAATAAAATTTGACATTCCCTCAAATTATTTTGGCCAATGATTTTTTAAAGGTTTAAGGTCTTTTAATATATCATAAGTGGTGATCATCCATAAAAAGATGTTAAAAAAATGATGATCATGTTTAGGAAGATTTAACCAAATATAAACCAATTATGAAATACAAAATTTAATCATTTTTCTATATTTATGGCTACACATTGTAAACCAAATATAAATTTTTGACAATTTTTACTATTATCTTCTCAATTTTGGTAATGGAAACCTTTAAAAAGTTTTTTCATTTTCATTTTTTTCATTTTTAATTTCATTTTTGGCAAGAAATCATGGCCAGAAAAGGTTGGTAATGATAGGTTTAATAGTTGCAAATGGAAAGCATTTGGTGGGAGGATAAGTGGGCATGTAAATGCATTGATATATTAGAGTTATCCATGAAGTAACGCAAAGACAACAACAACAACTAGGAGGGAATGAAACATCAAATGACGGGTGCAACCCAAGCCCAAAAGTGCATGACTTTACGCATAACTCTATTATCATATAGATTGAGAAAAACCTATTTGAAATTATTATGATAATATGTGTAATTAATCAATTTTATGTTGATAAAATGATGGTTATATATTTTTTCTAGCATCTAAAAATGCAAATTCAATCACTTACAATAGACGTGGATAATTTGATCCACTAATAAAAATCTTCAAATATATGATTTAGTTTTAATATTAAAATATCAACCAATTTTCTGACATTATAATTTTTATTCATTTTTACACATATAATATAATATAATATAATTGTGTAATAATATATTTTTACACAAATAAAATGAATATATATATAATATAATATAATATTTAAATTTATGAAAAAGTTAAATGTACAAATAAATTATATATTTTCCACATCTTACACTTCTATTTATTAAAAATTTATAATATAATAAATTATTTATAATATATCACACCTTTACCATTAAAATTTATTTCAATGTATAATATTTAATTTAGTCACATTGAATATTTAAAATGGATTATATAGATCAAGTATACTTTTTTAAAATGTAATAAATGTTTGTACTCATATTAAATTACTAATAGTCATTTTTGAATCATTATAAAATAATTGTATAACCACATAGTTTTTGTAATGACACATCATTTTCATAGTTATTTTTTAATCATATTTGAAATGACTTTATCCTAATCACATTTTTAAATGATATTTTGGACATCCATGTCATTTTGTCATCAATCATGGATGTTATTTGGATGAAAAATTGCAATGAAAAAACGATGTCATACTCCTATTATCACATCATCATCTACTAGTAAAATAGGCCACTAACAAATGATTACAACTTTTTCTACATAGGGTTTGAAGTAATATCCTATGATTATAATCAATTATGTAATCGTTTAAAACATCTAGTCATTGATTTCTTGGTTACAAAAGACATAATTCCTTCTGGTGATCATCATTTTTCCACATAAAAGTAGATAATAATGATGAAAAAACAACTTGAAATTGGATCATATGAGCCATGCATTTTTTATTGTATGATTGAATTGAATGATTTTGTCCACAAATGTGGGTCATTATTCAAACAACTTACAAAATCATATTTTATTTTAAAAACAAGATGATTTATGGTTAACCAACATTTATTGGTTGTTCATAGATGCCCTTTGTACTAAAACTAAGAAAAGGATGGATTTGTGAATCAAAATTGATGTTGTCAAATGCATGTTAACCTTTAAATGATAATCAAACAACTTGAATTACCAACATGTAGTGGAATATGCAAGTGGGCATAAATTCCAACAATCATTTAAGCTATTGGTTTGAGGGTCCAAGCATGACACAATAGACATTTCATGGTTTTTGACAATTTTCCAAAATGTAACCAAAAAATAGATTTGGAATTTTTTTTAATGCAATTTGAATTTCCTTTTTGAAAATAAAACAAAAAACTCATGATTTTAATCAAATTTGTGTTAGAAGGGTTTCCGATTACATGGTTGTTATGGAATTTATTTGTTTTTCTTAGTTGAATTCCAAAAAGTAGATTAAAAATATGTTTGGATAAACATTCGATTTTTATTGTTTAAACTTCATTGATAACTTTAAGAAATCCTTACATGACTACAATGAGGTTGCAATTAGGGGTATTGCATCTATATATTAACACAATTGTTTGTTTGTTTTTTATTAGATGCCTTAACCTTCCAATTGAAGGGCCCTTCGTTATGCTTTTGGAAAACCCTCAACAAGGCGATGTACACATTGGTTGTTTCACATTTTTTGGATTGATAAAGTAAATTTCATTGAATTTAGTTCATGATTTTTGTCATTGGAAATTATAAAATTAATATTTTCAACCACTCAATGCCTCTTAATCATATTGGTCCCTTATGTTTAGCTTTTCACATTTCAAACCTTAAGACTAGGGCCAATGACGTTTGAGTTCACAATTTGACCAATAACACTTGACTCATTATTACAAATCAATTGGGTGTTTAAAGTCATGTTTCTTAAAGAACCTTCAAGAAGGTTTTTAATCCAATTTATATTTTTTAAGCCTTGAAGATGATTACATTTTAACCAATGACAGAAAAGTCCAATAATATATATTAAAATCTCCATTTTTTTAATAATCTTTCAAAATTTTACTTATATCTATTTTTAAAAAATGGACAACAATTGATGTAAAATACTTTATCTTAAAACTATCTATACATGGGTGAAATTGTGGTCCCCAATCATTACCATCCTCTAGGAGGTGAGAAAAAGGGAACAATGTCAACTCCTTAGTACTCAAAAAAGAAACTACCCTCACTTGCTTGCTTTACTACAACTATTCAAATAATAAGTAAGAAGTCATGCAAAAAACGAAAGAAAAGGGTAGGGTCTATTATTTAAAAACAAACCTACCGTCTTGTCTATAGGCTATTCTAATGGTGTTGGAAGAAAAAAATATAGAAACGAAACATGGGAAATGAGAATAACTAGTGAATAATTATTTTCCAAGGTTTTACAATACATTCAATGCCTTTGAATGTTGGTCTAGTGGGGTGTGTAGGCCTTCCACAACTAATGTCCCACTTTAACAATGCAAAACCCTTTTATAACATTGCCAACCATTTGTAACACCTTTGGAACACCTTCCCAATGCTACTTATAGTTTGTAGCATCCCACTTAGTTTGCAAACTTCAACCTTCAAATTTTCCCCTTCATCTTATTGCCATGTACTGGCTACTACCTTCCTATGGCAATTAGTAACTTCCTACTTGAAAGGCTATGATTTAGTATGCCATCTTACACCCTTTTGTAAAAGAAACACAAAAAAAGGCATAAACACCTTGTATAATTTAAAATTATATTACTTTCCACATCTCCTAATAGAATAAATGCACACAACACACATAAAGGTTCTTCAAGCATTTTCCATTAAAATCACACACAATTACAAATACATTTCCCACTACTCTCTCCTCCCTAGTGTACACCATACACTTTTCCAAAAAAATCCTTTATTCTAACAACTAACTACAAAGTATCGGATGCCATAGAAGTTGTACAAATCTTCAGGTCTAATTTTCCTTCACAAAGCCATACAAGGCCCACATTGATCCCATGAAAATAATGCCCTTATCCTAATCCCTTTTTAGAAATCTCTTAGATGATTGGGTAGATTACCCCTAACCACTCATTAATATGAATTACTTAATCCTTTTAATTTCACCCCTTTGGTAAGGGACTATAAGTCTACCACTTTCAACTATCAATTACTAAGAAGCTTATGGTACTAACTAGTTTAGAGATTTCATCCCCTTAACACTATCCCATTGAACGATAATCATTTATTTTCAAATTTAAAAGTCAATACTTACAATAGCTACAAACGAACTAACTAGAAACAAAATTTATTTTTTGTTTCAATGATTTGTTTTTAATACATATTATGAAAGACCCCAAGTTTCACAAAAAGTGAAATCAAAATCCTATTCATGTTTTAGGGTGCCAATGAAATAACATGAGTCACATCCGCGTGCTTAGGGGACTACTTTTGAAAGAATTTTGGGCATAAGCATGCTAAAGTAGGCTGATTGGTGATCCTTGGTCAAAAAATAAAAATAAGTGAAAAGTAGAATTTACATTTTTGAATTTTAAGGCTTTCAACAATGCTACAAATTTTAAAATGTACTTGCTATACTAAATAAACCATACATGGTCATATTTCATGTATTCTATTATTTTCATCATTTTATTTATTTATTGAAAGTTAATGTTTGGTACTTTTTCAAAATCAAATCAATCAAATGTTGTGATGTTACTATTTGAGTTATCATGCATCTTGATACTTTTTTTTTGAAACTTTAATATTTTAATTATGATAATGTGAAGTGTCTAAAAAGTAGTTTCCCAAATTAACAAAATTATGTGTCTAAAACATGATTTTTTATGTCAACCCAAACCCTAATACTTGCATATAATATGTCAAAAAAATCTTCTAACAATCTAAAAGTAGGACATATGAATTTTTTGGTCAAATGATAATTAATTAATATACTTTTACATTACTTTGTGCAATATGACACAACATAAATTTGGAAAGTAGAGTGAAAGTAGGTTGAGAAAAAAGGAAACACAAAATTTGAAGCTTTAAAAAACATATCCATATCATCATACATACACTCATATAATTTTTTTGTATGTTTTTAAAGATTAGGTTATACTTTCTATGTTTCAAAGTTGACAATTTTGTGTTTCCTACTTGCAATGTATACTTTTTTGGCCTACTTTTGTATGCTTGCACCTTATTCCTTAGAATACTCTCACAAAAATGCTCAAACAAATCCTAAAAGATCTTGAATTTTTTCATATAGTATTATGTCAAGGTTTATGTAAAAGATATTAAAAAGTATGTCATTTTGAAAAGTTTTGAAACCCATTTATAAGTCCTTGTTGCACGTTTAAAAATAATTGTTACAATGTTTAATGAATGATTTTTAGAACTTTTTATTCATTGGATTTTTTCAAATTAATTCACCTATTCTAATGATATATTAGGAACCTTATAATATAAAATAATATTATACTTTCAACACCACTTTTAAATGTTAAAAACTAAGTAAGTGTTACACTTATTTTGTGTGATTACACTTTTTAGTTAAAATATGATATTTAAGTCTTAACCTTTGCTTTAAGGTCATTTGACATTCTATATTAATGTGCAACCTACATAGTCTATAATAATGTTTAACCACCTTGAAATAAGCATGGGGTTAATTGATCAACATTAAGTCATTTTCTATTTAGCTTGACTCAAGTAAACATGCCTCTAACCATACACATAATGTAATAGAGATATGTAAATCCACTCACATGACTTGTGATCTTGTTTAATTATGGTTTCCCAAACATGAATTGTATCACAAAAATTGGCATCAAAGAATTCCATAAACATCCTTAACCTCCAAAAAAAATCAAGGTCAACATGGACCAAAGGCATATTTACAAGCATCTTTTGTATCAAAAGTGTTTGTTTCATCCAAGGCAAAGAAAAAAAAAAAGAATGTTTCAACTACAATGAATAGGCTAAAACCTTTGAATCTTTTGGTTTTCCATTAGTGGTCTTCCTATTATTTTAGGTCTTTTCAAGATGAATACCATCCTAGCCATTAGATGTTCAATGGGCAAATCCCATTGTTCTTTTTTTACTTTTTCACAAAAAGGATTTCAACCAATATTATTACATGTTCTCTTTGAAAGAAGATATTTGATTTAAAAGATTGCATGTTTGGCACCTTAATATTAACTACCCACATTTACTTTTGAATTTGTACACATTATATAGATTGCAAAACATGGATACTAGTAAAATGCATCCAAAAGATCATCCAAACATCCATCATGTTCATCCAAGTTAAGAACTTGTGAAAAATCAAAGCATTTTATGAAAGAAAAAGAGATTATAGTTTTTTTAAAACAATTGCAAGAAAGAAAATGAATTCTCAACTATCAAGACTAAAGAAAAAGATAAAAAAAGAGTTCATGACTAAAACAAAGAGTTCATGACAAAAAAAGAAAAACGTTGAAAGATTGTAGAAGAAAGTGAATTTCATAACCATTGAAATCCAAAAGAAACCATCATGAAAACCTACAAGAAGAGAGAGAGTAATCATCTTTTGGAAGAAGTGCCACCATTTGCAAGAAGAACATGGACATGAAAGAACAAGCATAATTAAAAATGTAGGAGCTGAATAAAGAGAGCTTGCATGTGAAAAAAAAGATTCATGACCATCAAGGAACACCTACCTAAAACAAATAAGGAGATGTAAGTTTGTGAAACTTGCAAGCTTGTAGTAGAACTTTCATTCACAACCTTTTTCTCTCTTTCTTTCTTTTTGTTGTCCTTGATTTGGTTTACTACTTTCCTTCATTTGTTTTACATGCAAACATGGCAATGTTATCAAGTCGACAAAGGAAAACTTCTCATTGTTGTTTACACTATTTTATAATTCTTGTAGTGGTTCCAATTGTTTCTAGTTTAAATCAACCCACAACTCATCAACTTCCTTTGGTTTTTCTTCCCTAATATTTGGACTCCTTGGTATCTTCACATAATGCCTTTATTTCAATGAAGGAGGGCAATTAGAATCCTTTACATTTGTTGCAACATTTTTTTTGGCAATATTTATGAGAAATACAATTATAGCATGCATTCATGGTTAGGGTACCACATCAAGAACCATGATACCCATTTATCACGTGTTTTGAGTTTTGAAAAAAAATGAATGTTTTTAGATGCAAAACAATGAAAGGGGGATATGTATGTTTAGGCTTTCAACCAATAATTTTGATAATGAATGATTCAAATCAATTTGACAAATTTTGAATGTCTTGTTCAAGTATAAACAAAAAACAAATGGAGGATTACAAAACATTTCAAAAATGACACACTATCGTTTGGAGTGCCAAAACCCTATAAAAAATCAAATAATGTCCTCTTTTTACACCCACATCTCTTATGTTTTTTTCCAAACCTTTGGAATGTAATTTCATAATTTTAACAAAATTATTTGATTATTCTTATTAACAAAAACTTTTTTTATGAAAATAATTCAAGATTTCAACATCAATTCCACAAATTTGGTGATTTATTATACAAAAAACTTTATGTTACCATATAGAACATACTTTAATTTGTTGGTGGTTAAAATATGGAGTAATGTCAACAAATATTATTAGTCCTATTGATTCTTTTTCAATAAATGATGTAGTGACACGTCATTTTTCACAACATTTAAATACATTTTAATCATCAAATCACAAAAAATCACCACCATTTTAATTAAAAAGTATGTGAGTAGCTAATAAAGAAAAAAATACCAAAAATTAATTTTATAAATGTATTGGTCATTCAAATTAGTGTTTTGAGAGTGATTTTGGGTGAGACATTCCTTTTGTATATCCTAACCTTGAATAGATTCAATAGACTTTTTCCCCATCTAAGACTACCATTAATTTCATAATTACATCACAAATTTAACATGCAATGAATTAATAATGAAAATCATTCAAATTCTTTCATTCATAGGTTTGTACATTATATATATGAATTCATGCATTGAAACCATGTTTAACACATGAATAAATGTGTTGATGGATGAAATACAAACTTGAATGAACAAATGTCACATGAATTTCACATCTCCGTGTAAATCCATGTGTCAAATGTGTTCTCAATGCACAATATTAATGTGTGAAATAGACGAATTATGAATGAACGAATTTTGCATGACTTCCACTACTAAGTCATGAAATGTTAAGTTTGTGATGTAAAGATGTAGTCTTCTTCAACTATCCTATTGTTTTCTATTGCCATATATATTTCACTAGCTAATAATAGCTTGTCATTCATTGCCATAGGGTTTAAAAACTATATTTGTATAATCCTCAATCCAAATTTGATGTTTTGTTTAGACAATGCTTGGTCCAATACTTTGTTTGTACACCTAACCAATATGATGTTGTTTGATTTTACATAATTATGTTTTACCATTGTATTGTTTTTTTTTCCCCTTCTAAATGTTATTAAAAAGGCTTGAAACATGACAAATTTAAACGTTATTTTTTTGACATATGACTTAGGAATGTGATCATATTTAACCCAAATTCATGTGTTTGCTCTATTATTGCTAAAGTAACATGATATCCATGGTAGTCCTTGAATGCAAAGTTCAATGCCTACCATGCCATGCAACAAACAATTAGATAATCATCAAGAAACCCTTGAAGGAGGGATTTTGTTGTCTAAAGCTTTTAACACGCACAACAAAAACAAAATCATTAGGTTATATAAGACAAATAGTTTCACTGTAAAACAAGCCATGGCAATAGGGGGCAAGTTAGTAAGAAAGGTGATGAATGTGGTGTTCTTTCTCTCTTTCTCTTTCTTTCTCTCTCTCATTTGAGTGGGGAAGTAGTGGATGACATTTAACAAGATTTCCACGCCACAAGGAAATGGCACCTTCATCTTTGATGGTGCAGGCAAAACATTCACTAATTCCCTTATAGGTTCTGCAAAACAATCTAATTTCAGCATCTTGTCCTAGTTTTGAATGAGGAGCTTGACATGTTCAATGGGAGCAACTGTTATTTTAAACATAACAACCGACACTCCACCTATTAAGAAATAAACTAGAAACCCTTGCACACCTTTCTCCTTTGGTGTCGTTATTACAAAGATCGAAGAAGAAGAAGAAGAACATCTTGCAACGGTGGCCTAACTTGAAGTTGCTGGTAACATGTTGTGTCCTCTTGTCAAGTCAATGGGGCAGAGAATGTTCAAACCATTGCAAGCTGCTCTGGGCATAAATCTAACTAGCTTGGATGCTATAAAAAAAAGTGATCTTCTCACAATCTCTGCGTTCTGATCAGGGTAAGATGATTTAGTCAAGTTTTATCTACACATGATTTGCTAGTTCCTCGACAACAGTGTCAACATAAAGCCCAAGTAGGAGTTGTTAAAGATCTTGTGCATCACGTTCGGAAGCTATTGTTGCTGCCATGTAGGTCGACGATTCTCTGCCATCTTGATGGATGTAGAAGCTGGTTGCAAGTTTTGATATAATGAGTTACAAAATTGACTAGTCAAACCTTGTGTTTTAGATATTTTTAGGCCCTTTGCAAAATGTATGCATAGTTTTAGATGCTTATGTTTGAATTGGTACCACTAAGAATTCTCAATTACAAAAGTGGGCCCACTTGAGTTAATTTTATCATTTTGAACTCAAGAGTTGTTACAATGATATAGATAGTCCCACATTTTTATATGTTTCATGTGCATGACAATAATAACATCTTTTTCATTTATTGTGTATAACACTTAATGGGACAACTTTCTTTAATCTTACCATTTAAATGGCCAAACAATGATGACAATGGTATGTTCCAATAAGTGCTAACCTTCCTCATGGACATCACTTTTTTCACTAATCCATGGCCTCCTTTAATTGATCATTTGCTCTTTAGCTTTTAGGGCATGCAATAGGGTACTTTCATGTTCTCCTTGATTTTTATATTATGGTTAATGTAGGGTGAGGTGGGACATTTTTGTTATCCATATTTGGATGGTTTAACATGTTATCCATGTTTTATATATATATAAGGATATTGAATATTCATTACTACAATGGTTTTCTAAGGTTTTCAAGTTGATTAATTTTTCATTTTTGACTAATGGACATGTACATTTTGATTAAAGGCCAAAACCTTAAATGACACATGTATTTTTGACTATTAACTTGATTATAATGGTTTATTTTATTGGATACATTTAATCAGGTTGTACAACCTTAGTCAAATGGCCAATGGTGTTTAATGAACTAAAACATATAATCAAGATGACTAATGTTTTTTAGTCAAATGCAACATGGTTTGCTACCCTATGTATCTACCTTTTATTTATTGATCCATTTATTTACTTAATTAATTACTAACCTACCTATCACCCACCTACTATTTATTTATTTGCCTACTCATATTTTCACACCTTCATTCAACCTATCTATTTACCTACCCATTTACTTACATACTACCTAACTACGTACGCACCCACTTACCTACCTAAGTTTAATTACTAGGCATAGCCATTTTGTTTAACCATTATATTTTAGCCATTAGGGTTAGCTTAAGTTTAACCATTAGGTTTAGGCATTGGGTCTAACCATTATGTTTAGTCATTACATTTGGTCATTAGGTTTAACAACTAAGTTTAGTTTAAGTTTAACCACTAGGTATAGCCACAAAGTATAGCTTAGGTTTAATCATTATGTTTAATTATTAGATTTACTCATTAAGTTTAACTAGTATGTTTAGCCAAAATTTAGGTACTATGTTTAATTAAGGTTAAACCATTATGTTTAATCATTAAATTTAATCACGATGTTTTGCCAAGGTTTATTCATTATGTTTATCCATTAGGTTTAACCAAATTTTAGCCATGAATTTTAACCATGTGTGAAGTCACATTCAATAGAAACAACAATAAGTGTAAGTGTGCTTAATTTTTCATGTTTAGAAGTGGTAATGTAATTTGGTGTTGAAAGTATAAGATTTTCTTATATATTAAGGTTCATAATATATCATGGGAACATGTGAATTAATTTGAAAAATATTCGATGAATAAAAAGTTCTCCATACTACTCATTAAATGCTATAACTCATGTTTTTTAGCATTAAAAAAACTTATAAATAGCTTAAAAACTTTTGAAAATTACATATATATTGAAATCTTTTACATAAACCTTGAAATACTAATATAATTTTTAAAAAAAATTTGAATTTTTTTTGAAGACTTTTAAAATAATATTTAAAAAAATATTCTCTCAAAAGCAATCCCAAAAGTAGGCGGATGTGACTCAAGTTATCTTGTTTGCACCCCCATTAAATTTTTCAACTAAGTTTAGCCATTAAATTTAGGCACTAAATTTAATCACTAGGTTTAATTGAGGTCTAATCATTATGTTTAGTTATTAAATCAAACACTAAGTTTAACCATTAGGTTTAGCTATTTGATTTAGCTATTATGCTTAGTTTAATTTTAGCCACTAGGTGTCACCAAAGTTTAAACACTATGTTTACTAATGTGAAATAAATGTGTGAAATAAAAAAATTGACAAAAGTTGAATTCTTTTAATGGTGTAGTCCATTGGTAATGACTTGGTTTATCATTGTAAAGGTTTGGGGTTTAATTCCTTATATTTGCAACTTATGTGCATGTTTAGAGGGCTAGGGTAAGTAGATTAAATTAAGGTAATTTGGTGAAGTTTGGTTAGGTTAGGTAGCTTAGGTTAGGCTAACACCTACCTACATAAATGATTTAAAAAACTAACTTAGACCTATTTACAACATGCATACCTATATACCTACCTACTTATTACTTAAAAAAATAAAATTCTAAAATGATTTTAATTTAATTATAAATTTAACCAAATCAAATATAATATAATATTGTGTAACCCATGTAGTTTCAACAAAATGGAAGAGATTTGTAAAGTCTTCCCACTCCAAATTCTAGTTTATTATTGTTATGTGCATGTTATGAGTGTGAATCTAAAGCTATGAAAGGTTAGAACATGCTAAATCTACAATGGCCAACTATCCTAACATTATTTGCTTGTATGGCTACATTTTTGGCAACCCAATAATAGTATAAGAATTTAATAAACTTCTCCTCAAGTAAAGATTGATTATTTTTTCAATTCTACATTCATTAGATCTTCCCTCTATTTCAACCTTTTTAATGCTTGAATCTTTGTTACCGTAGTTAACACTATTTTTCCAATTTTGCAATCATTATACTTTTTTTATTTTAACTTTTTTGTTGGTCTCTTTGTTGCTACACTTAAATAATACTATTTCTTCAATTTCGTGTTCATCGACACACTTTTTTATTTTCACATCTATGCTAATTTTTTTTGTTGCTTTTAGCATTTTTTCATTAGTTAGTATAATCTCTAATAAACTTTGAAGCTCCTTTGGCACATTTGTTAAGTAAAGTGGACATGCTTCTTCATAGTTGAAAGGAATGAATGATTCAAGTTGAATTTGTCTAGATTTGAAATTGTGATGCTCTTGTTTTGGTGGGAAATTTTGCAAATTTAGGTTTAAGGATCTTTTTAGTGATCTTTAAGTTGTTCATAAGTTTTGCATAACAATGTCCTAAGCTTGAAATGTGTCCTTTGGTTCTTTGTTTGGATTCTTACAAAGTGCATAAATGCACCTTGCATCCCATGGATTGATTTTGCAAGTTAGTTATAGTTTTAACCTTTTCCAGTGATGCTATACACCCAATTCAATGTAATAGATCACCTTTCATCCCCAGAAAAATTATATCACATTATGAATTACAAGATTTATAAAATTGTCCTTGATCACACCTTAACCAAATACCAAAAAACCTTAGTCTACCTATAACAATCTCCTAGGTTAGATATATCTAATGCGAGCAACATGGTTTCCTCATAATTTAATTTCCAAACATTCAAAAAACTTTGAGTTCCATGTTTTAGATAACTAGTTTAAAGAAAAAATCAACCTTTCATTAAAATTAGGTTAGGGTTAACCATGCCTTTCATTGAACAAACTCCCATTAAAATAATGCATGAATAATTCATAAAAGAGCTCATGACCAAACAACCAAACACCATCCACTTGTTAAATCGTGACCTTTGACCAAAAGCCCGATAATTTATTTATTTATTTATTTATTTTGACAATTTAAAAGATTCAACCAAGAATATTGTAAATGTGTTTGGTCATGGGTGTGACTTGTAATCTATCTATGAAGCAAGGTAGTTTGTTTTGTTTTGTTTGTCATGTTGAGATTTTTCAAATCATAGTGCTTCATATTGCACTCTTGGTATCTTTGGAAAGCTGTCAATGAGTAGGGGTGCATTGATTTGGTTTGAGATTTTTTGGAGCTATGGTGTGGAAGCTATTGATTATTGAACCATTTTCTCCATGAAAATTAAATAAAATTGAAACTGAAAACTATATTGGAATTTGAAGGAGTTCTTGGTGTTGTTGGAAAGCCCTTGATGAATCAGACTTAATAGAGTTTATTTCACAATTTTCAGAGCTAAGGTGTAAAAGATATTGATTTTCAAATAAATTTTGTTGTTGGAAACTCAAACAAATCACAAAAATTGGGTTTAGGTGGAAAAATCACTTGAGCCCTCAATGTGTTCACATTGGTACAATGACACATGCTACACTAGTATTCATTCAAATAAAGTGTTCAGTCATATAAAAAAAGTTTTTGATGTTAGGTTTAAATTTGTCAGCTTCCAATGCACACAAATGCTTAAAGATGCATGAGATTTTAAGTGTTTGATGAAGGGTATGGTTCCATTTTTTTTTCCTTTAAATTTTTTTTTAAAAAATTTAATTTTTTGGTTTTGAGAAGACCACCTAATTTATTGGGCATAATTTTCATACTTCTTAAATAATTGCATACATCTCACTTCAGACCATGTTCAATAAGGAGGATAACCAATGAAATTGTGTTTCACTTGAAACACTAATGAAGAAACAATCTTCCAAAAGGAAAAAAAATTAAAAAAAAAGGGTAAAAAAAAAGAGAACAAAGGAATGAGCTCCACCAGTTCTATGCAAAAGTTTCATCCAGATCAATATGGAACCAAAGTCTTCCAAAGTGATTCTCTCTGATCTCATTGGCCCCTAATAACAAACCCGCACCTATGTCGGATGAATGAAGAAACAAAACATGAAAGAGGATGAACTTAAAAATGAAGTTGGCTGACCGACCCATAGTGAAAGAAAAGAAATGTGCTTTGTTTGTTTGTTTGTTTGTCGGTTTGTTTTTTGGGCACAAAATGAAGCAAAGAAAGCTTCATTGCATGAAAAGAAGTTTGAAGCTAGCGAAAGTTAGTGGCAAAAGTTAGGTCGGCTTTACACTAGGAGTCAAGGCACATATTTAACCCAAATCAAGCATTCCTATTGGTGCAAAAGTTGAAATCAGCCCCAAGGGCTTTAAATTAGGAGTCAAGGCTGAAATTAAAAGAAAAAATTCAATCTACCCCCCAAGATACTAATAAATGCTGAACTTTTATGGCCTTGTATTGGCCCCAAGGCTGAAAAAAAGTATACCATCAAATTTGGAAAGCCAATTTGCAACCGTGGAGGCCAATGTTCCAACATTCACTAATATCCGGATGACAAAGTTCTAGCATTTATTAATAAGTTGGTGGCCAAACAACAAGCCAAAAAATGCTCAAAATTGGCCCCAAGTTTTTCCGGCCCTGACTCGTAGTGTAAAGCGGGCCTTAGTGTATACTAAGTGTGACCTAGAAATTCTTGGAGGTAGTACTCACTCACTTCGGTGCAACCTCTTTTTAGGTCCAACCTTTTTCAAGTTTAGCAGCCTCTTTCTCAAAGATGAGCTGTATGGATCTTTAGAAACATGGTATTTGGGGGGAGTGACTTGCTCATAAGTAAGTGAGTGAGTTGCTAGTGAAGTGCTTTAGGGTTTTGTTTCCATGAAATCCAACTTAAATAGAATAGCACTCATTAGAATAGTGAGCATCTTACACTAGAAATAGCTGGGTAGTGTGGACCACCATGGAGATCATCAAAACCCTTTCTTCACCCTTTGGGTAGCCACCAAAGTTGTGCTAGTATATTTTTTTAACCTGGAGATACTTGTCAAACATGCATAGGACACATCCAATAACATAACCTATTTTTTCTAATTTGATATATACCCCAAAAAGAAGAGCACACCCCTTTTTTCCTTTCCCCACATGCATGACATTTTCATAACCTATGGAGCATAATCCTTTTTAACATGCAAAGGACTTATGCATAGTGGGAGAAGGAAATATTTTAGGGTTTAAGATAAGTAGGACCTATAATATTAACACAACATTATATAGTTTTAGTGATTCTTTTCAAGGAATCCTGCCTTGGGGGGGGGGCCTTATTCTTGGCCATTCTAGAGTATTGGACTATAATATATATACCCCCATTTTTTCCTCAAATTTGTTGTTCTTGTTGCTTCTCAATAGACTTGAATATATATCAAGCTTGTAGAGTTGAGGACCTCAGTGGTTGTCATGCCGGGTAATGTACTGACAGCAGCTGCACCTCCTTCCCTTAAATGCACCAAGTTGACAAATGACTATTTATGTAACTACTTGAGAGGATGGTGTTTCCTTGCAGAAAGCTGACATGGTTGAAAGTTGGAACCCATGTTGGGTGGGTACTTGCTTGGAGAGAGAGAGAGAGGGATTGGTATGGTTGAAAGTTGGAACCAATGTTGGGTGGGTACTGGCTTTGGAGAGAGAGAAAGGGATGACATGGTTGAAAGTAGGAACCAATGTTGAGTGGGTACGGGCATTGAACAGAGAGGGATCGACATGGTTGAAGGTTGGAACCAATGTTGGGTGTGTACTAGCTTTGGCTGGTCAGAATAGTCATCAGTTTCAGATTCAGTTAATGATAAGAATCGACCCAAAGTGGATCAAATTTTCCGAATGAAAACCCAAAATCAACTCTTCAACCGTTTCTTTTTTTTCCTTCAAGAATCCAGTTCATGCATGTGTGGAACCGAAACCGAAGCCACTCTAGTTTCATTTTTCAAAAGCCGAGGGACTGACCCGGACGTATGTTTTTCATAAAAAAAAGTAAAGAACGGCCCCAATACTAGTTGAAAGTTGACACTCTCAACCCTGGTGCACATGTGTCAATAGCAGGTGGGTGTTGTTGGGGGGAGGGGGGAAGGAGGCCGGGGGGGGGGGGGGGGGGGGACCCCCCCCCCCCCCCCCCCCCCCCCTCAGCAAATCCAAAAAACCCCCATGCTGTCTTTTTGCCCACCCTCCCCCAACCTCCCCCCAACCACAACCCCCGTCC
>Ga0116227_10004592_pt1 | contig 29865 bp, 24 predicted proteins | sample S1TSphgellanicum_FD_89693 | JGI IMG/M metagenome (GOLD analysis project Ga0116227, IMG submission 89693) | Host-associated microbial communities from peat moss isolated from Minnesota, USA - S1T2_Fb - Sphagnum magellanicum MG | ecosystem: Host-associated > Plants > Peat moss > Unclassified... | reverse complement strand
TATCTTTTCGCGATAATGAACTTGAACACGCTATAGCGCAAATTTCAAAGTGATCGGCCGAACGCTAGCGCTCACTCACGAGGTTCCGATGCCGCGCATCAAGGAGTCTCTCGATACCGGGTGGTACATGAGTCTTCAGAGCTGGGTCACGACTGCGGACAAATCAAACCGGCCGGCAACGGCGACCGCGCCTCATTTCGCCTATTCCGCGGCGCAGACGAAACTCGCCTCCGACTCGACGTCGCCGTCACCTCGGTAGCGCGAATATCGCGGGTACGGACAGAGAGGCCGCGAACGCCCGGGCCACGGCGTTTCCACAGGCGCCGTGGCCACGATCCGATCGGGCTTTACCCCTCGTTCGACCCAATCGGACAACGCTGACAGCATATCGAACGTGCGGGTTGCCGGCCCTCCGCCGCAATGCCCCATTCCGGGAACGATGAACAATCGGGCGAAGTCCGCGGCGTCGCCTCCGGAGGTGCGGTCGATGCGGTCGAGCCATTCGATGGAACTCTTCACCGAGAGGATTCCGTCGCTGCCGCCTTGGTAAATGAGTAGCTTCCCACCGTGCTCGCGGAATGCGGCGACATTGCTGCTCGCCGCGTAGAACTGTGAGAACACGGATTCCGGGTAGTGCTCGGTGGTCAGGAAATAGCGGTAGTAGTTGCCGAGGGGATCCCAATCGAGCACCGTGCGATAGATCTCCGACCCATTGCGGAACGCGGGATCCACATTGACTCTCGGCGGCGGAGTCATGTAGCTCGCGAGTTGCAGCGCGCCGATGAAGGCACCCGAACTCTGCACGGATGTCGCTGAGCCGAGCCATACGCCGCGCAGCACCACACCGGCGGTCCCCTGGTCCCAGAAAAGCCCCGGGTAGATCTCCCGGCCTTTTCGATCGTGCAGACCGGACATGGTCTTCACCAGCGCATCGACTTGGGGTGCGCTCAAACATTCGTGTGGGTGGTTCGCACTGCACTGAAGCGCACGCGGGTCGAATTCCCGCTGGCATTGCTCCAAGTTCTGGACCATGCCGTCGACCACGCCATCGAGACGGTCACAACGCGCCAGAATCGCGGCATTCAGCACCGCCAGATCAGCGTCGGACAGAGCCTTCCCGAGGAAGGGAAAGCCGTTGCGGTCGAATTGATGGTTCTTGCGTGCGACCGCCGCATAGGATTGAACCACGTCGACGTTGAATGAAACCGATGAGCCAGGATCGATCGCCGGCGCACCGGCGGCGACACCGTCGAAGAGCTGTGGAAAACGCTGCGTCATCATCGACGCCTCACGTCCGCCTTCCGAGCAACCCAGGTAGTACGCTCGCTGCGGCCGCGCGCCTTCGTAGCGCTCGAGGAGCTCACGCGCAACATACGTGACGCGATCGTAAGCGCTGTAGGCAAGATCGGTGCGTGCTTGGGGATCGAAATTGAAGGCGCGCGCCCCACTGGCATCGTTACGCGTATCGACCGCATTGTCGTGGCCGGAATCCGTCGAGACCATCGCATAGCCCCGCGACAGCGGCGAGTACGGCAGCATGGTGACATGCAGTGCATCGCCGAGTAGGCCGTTCGGACCGCCGCCGCCGCTGAACACCAGCTTCCCATTCCAGGCATCCGGCACCGGCATGCGCAGATGAAATTTGATGGCGTACGGCAGACCATCGACGCCCACACGCTCGTCGATCGCGCCGATCACCTCGCAATGCGGCACCGCGCCCGCATCAGCGGGTAACCCCGCCTGCAGCGCAGCACTCAAGACGCGTACCTTCGGCACGCTGAGGGCGCGGGCATCGAGACTCGCAATACGCGCGCAATCGATCCCCGTCGCCGCGCGTGCGCCAGAGCACAGCGGCAAGATGCCGATGACGGTGCAGCTGATGGCCATTCGCATTTGCAGTGCAAAATTCATGTTTCCCCTTCTTGACATAAGCCCCACTCGCTCTGAACTCTATCGATCCATTCAGAATATTTGGTCCAGAGCATTTAAGGCGTGTCGACGTTTTTGTGCGCGGTAGTGTGATTATCAGGAGCAATGCCCATGAGCAACCCTGCCACGATTGTAACGAAAAACACAAAATCTTTATAATTCAAATACTTAAAATCATATTCCGCAGCCGAAAGCTTTCCTTGGCGAGTAGCCACCGCGACGCCAAAATGATCTAGAACCGCCCTTTGACACCGACACATTAAATTGCCATAGTCGCCCAGCTGAAGCCATCAACGCTATAGCGAAAAACATACAACATATTATCCTGGGGAGGGATTGCTAATGAACGTTCTGCGAAAGCTGGGCCTCGGGTGGTTGAGCGCGGTGACGCTCGTGACGGGTCTACACGCACAAACCAGCACCACGGCGACAATGTCGACATCCATGGCGCCCGCTTCGACATCGACCTCTGCCGCAACCGCACAATCCACGCCATCGTCCGATACGGCGCTCACCGAAGTGGTGGTGACCGGATCGCGCCTGGTGACCAACGGCGCGGCCGCGCCCACGCCCGTGACGGTGGTATCCCAGGCGCAATTGAACCAGCTGTCTCCGCAAAGCATCCCTGCCGGCTTGCAGGAACTGCCGCAGTTCTTGGGTTCCGTCACGCCCGCAACGAGCAACATCGCCAACCCCACCAACGCGAGTACCGCGACCAACTTGAATCTGCGTAACTTGGGCCCGCAGCGAGTGCTTACCTTGTTCGACGGCCTGCGGCTGCCACCGTCGGCTTCCACCGCGTACGTCGACTCTAATTTGATCCCGCAGATGTTGGTCGAGCGCGTCGACGTGGTCACCGGCGGCGCATCCGCGGCCTACGGTTCGGACGCGGTCTCCGGCGTCGTCAATTTCGTGCTCAACAAGAAATTCGAGGGGGTGCAGTTTCTTGCCCAGGACGGCTTCGCCACGGGCGGGGGCGATGGCAACAAGCGGCTCGGCGTCGCCGCGGGCACCGATCTCTTGGGCGACAACCGGCTTCACATCGAGGGCAGCGCCGAGTACTACACCAACCAGGGCATCGGCGCCGAAACCGATCGCCCCTTGGGTGCTGCGCGCTGGGCCAAGGTGGGCGAGAATCCCAACGGCATCGCGGGCACACCGTCCGATCCGTACATTCCCGTGCCGAATACCTATTCGAGCGGCGATGCCTTCTACGGATATTTCAAGAACGGCCCGCTCGCCAACACCGAGTTCAATGCCGCCGGTCAACAGGTACCGTTCCATGGCACCAACCTGGGCAGCGGCGTATGCGTCGCCTGTAACGGCGCCTACCACGACCCGAGCACTCTTTCGCTGATTCCCAAGGTGGAGACCGATCAATATTTCGGTCGCGCCGATTTCAACCTGACCGACACCACGGACCTTTTTGCGCAAGTGCTGTACGGCCATTCGGTCACCAGCTTGGACGGCAGCACCACGGTCGAACGCGGCGGACTCAGCATTTTCGCCAACAATCCGTATCTACCGACCGGCGACGCGGCGCTCATTCCGGCGACCGGCGAGTCCCTTGCGCTCCAAGGCATCGGCTTGGGAGATATCACGAACGACACCGTCGCCAAGACCATCGGCGCCACGGTGGGCGCGAATGGCGAGTTCGCCGATCGTTGGAAATGGGACGTGGATTATTCCTACGGTCGTTCACAACAGAACATCAACCTCTATCAACTCAACAACGTGCACCTGCAAGCCGCGCTCAATGCCGTAACCGACCCCGCCACCGGTCAGGTCGTCTGCGGCGTGACGCTCACCAATCCCGGCCTGTACCCGGGCTGCGCGCCGCTCAACGTCTTCGGCGCCGGCGCCGCATCGGCGGCCGCGCTCGCCTACATCCGCGGCGACGGCACCCAGGAGTCGGTGTTCACCCAGCAGGTATTCGAAGCCAATATTCGCGGCGACCTGATCGATCTCTGGGCGGGTCCGATCTCGGGCGCCGTGGGCTTTGCCTATCGTAAAGATGATTTCAACCAAACCAGCAACAGCAATCCGGCGCTCCCCGTCGCCGGCACCGGTATACCCAACTTCTCGGGTCTGACCTACGTCACGGGCAACTTCGGCGTCGGCTCCGGCAGCGAGAATGTCAAAGAGGAATACCTCGAGACGTTGATACCGCTCGCGAAGAACGCACCCTATGCCGAGTCGCTGAACCTCGATGCAGCGGCCCGCTTCACCGACTACAGCACCAGCGGCAGTGTCACGACGTGGAAGGCGGGTCCCACATGGCAGGTGAACGACACCGTCCGCTTCCGCGCCACACAATCGCGTGACATCCGCGCCCCCACTCTGGTCGAGTTGTACCAGGGCGTGCAACCGTCCGCCGAACTCGTGACCGATCCCGTGAGCGGTAAGACCGGCGACCTGACCGAGAATGTATCGGGCAATTCCGGCTTGAAACCGGAGGAAGCGGATACGACCACCGTCGGCGTCGTCGTCACACCCTTGCATGACCTCACCGTGACGCTGGACTGGTACAAGATCCGGATCAACGACGCCATCGAGACTCCCTACACGCTGCAGCAGATCGTGACGCTCTGCGCGGCTGGCAACCAAGCGCTCTGCGGCGAAATCACGCGCCCGACGCCCGGCGGTTTCCCGAGCGCAATCGCGGTAACGCCGTTGAACGTCGCGAGTATCAAGACCACTGGCCTGGACTTCGAATCCGACTATCGAATGGCAGCAGGCCCCGGGCATGTCACCACTCGCCTACTGGCCACCTATATCTTCAGCTTCGAACAGCAGCAGGCCGCGGGAGACGTCTACCAGCAGTACGCCGGTACCGCGGCCGATTACCCGGGCGGTCCGTTGCCGCAGTTCCGTGGCTTGCTGTCACTGGGTTACGACCTGCAAGGCTTTCGCATCGGGTTGAACGAGCGCGTGATCGGCGAAGAGGGGCAATCCCACATCAACGCCTACCTCGACGACCATATCCCCGCGGTGTTCTATACCGACGCGAATGCGAGCTATTCGTTCCCGGTGGGCGGGATGCAACTCGAGGCTTTCGTGCATGTCGACAACCTGTTCAACAAACAGCCGCCGTTGGAGCCGTCCAACATCCCGGGGTTGATCTATCCGACATATCGCGGCATCTACGACATCATCGGCACGGCGCTGACGTTCGGAGTCAGAGGAAAATTCTGATATGAGCCCATCCGCGTCGACTGGCGCGAGCGGCTGTCTGGCAGCCTGCTGCGCGGGGTTTCGGTCCCGGGCAGTGGGATGATCGCTGAAAACGACAATAACGGCGCACTGCGCGACGTGCGGGTGATCGAGATGGGTCAGCTGATCGCGGGACCCTTCTGCGGCCAGCTACTCGGCGACATGGGCGCCGACGTCATCAAGCTCGAGCCCCCCGGCGACGGCGATCCGATGCGCCAGTGGTGCAACGGCGCGCCGGTGTGGTGGGAGGTGATCGCCCGGAACAAGCGCTCCGTCTCGCTGAATCTGCGGGTCCCCGAGGGCCAGGATATCGCACGCAAGCTGGTTGCCGACGCCGACATTCTCATCGAGAACTTCAGGCCGGGAACGCTCGAGAAATGGAATCTAGCGCCCGCGGACTTGCTACGCCTGAACCCACGGCTGATCGTGGTGCGCATGTCGGGGTACGGACAGACCGGTCCCTATGCAGAGCGCGTCGCCTTCGGACTCATCGGCGAAGCGCTGGGTGGCTGGCGCCACATCGTCGGCGAGCCCGACCGGCCACCTTCGCGTATGGGCGTTTCCATCGGCGACAGCCTGGCGGCAACCTTCGGCTGCATGGGAGCGCTGGCCGCGTTGCACCACCGCGCCCAGAGCGGTATAGGTCAGATCGTCGATTCGGCCATCTATGAATCGGTACTGCAAGTCATGGAGGCTCTGATTCCTGAATATTCCGTCGCGGGTTTTCAGAGAGAGCGCGCCGGAGCCATTCTGCCTGGCATCGCTCCTTCGAACGCCTATCCCTGTACCGACGGCAGCTTTTTGATCGGTGCCAACCATGATGGTACCTTCCGTCGTCTATGCGCGGCGATGCAAAGGCCCGAGCTCGCCGACGACTCCCGTTATGCCACCCATGCGGCACGTGGGACTCATCAACGCGAACTCGATGTTGAAATCGCCGCCTGGACCAGCCAGTACTCGATCGCCGACATCGAACGCCTCATGGTGGAGCATGCCATTCCGGCGGGACCTATTTATCGCGCCCGGGACATGCTCACAGATCCGCATTTTGCGGCCCGCGACGCGATTCTCTCGGTCGAGCATCCTCGCTTCACGAACCTGAAGATGCAGAACGTTTTTCCGAAGCTCTCGGCAACACCCGGCAGCATGCGCCGCATCGCGCCGCAGATCGTCGGTCAGCACAATCGCGAGATCTTGGGCGGTCTATTAGGAATGAGCGACGCGCAAATGGCGGAGCTCGCAGGGCACGGCGTCATCTGATACGCTTACCAAGCTGCGGGTTGCCACTCATCGGCTTAGCCATCCTCGCGATAAAAGCACCGCAACTCAATGTGAGTTTCTTTTACGGCACGTAGATGGCGGTACCTTTGCCGGTTTTTTTGTAGATTCCCAGTGAACCACCCACCCCCACACCAACCGACGAACTGCGGGAGTAGGAGTCGGAGCCCACACCCGTGCCGAGCGAGCCGGTCTGACGGTCCGTCACATCTCCTAAGATGATGCCGTTCGCTCCCAACTGAGCCGCTTGCAACTTCAGCCGTTGGATCACTTTATCAATCGATTTTTGACCGCCGGGACCGAATGCGCTGCTGCTGTGCGCGTCTAGCAATGCGATCTCTTGGAACTGCGGCGGCGGCGAGTCGTAGATCTTCACATCCGCCGGCGAAATGGCGGGACGGGGTGTGCCTATCAAAATGTGCGATGACGGCGCACACGCGGTCATCGCCAGAGCCAATACTACTCCCAACCAATGCGCGGGTTTCATAACCGTTCGCAACAATGCGTTAGTTTGTTCCCCGCCACCGCCAGTTGTTTTGTCGACCTTGAATTGGATTTTCTGTCTCGAATCTTCCAAGCTTTTCCCGACAGTTTCCTGTGCTTTACCGACCCTTGCCCTGACTCGGCGTCTTTCTTCATCTTTGTTCACATTGAAAACTCTGAATGTTTGATAAGCGCACGATGCTGCCGCACTTATTTATCCACTAGCGGACGGCATCGTTAGCCGATGTCGGAGAATCGCTGACGCCAGCGGGAATTATGCACGCCCGGACGGTTGTCTAACGCATTGCGGTCTGCCGTGAGGTCTGTCGAACTCACTGAGTTCGTCCAACCACCCGCCCCTTCAAAAAGCATAAAGCCCCAGGACGGGGCTTTATGCTTTTTGTGGCGGAGGAGGATCGGGTAGAGAGGTGAGCTTGCGCTCACCCCCCTCCCACACCACCGTACGTGCGGTTCCGCATACGGCGGTTCAACGAGCACGCTGGAGCCGCTGCTGCGTCTGCAACAGCGAGAGCAGACCAAACTTTTGGAAGTATGCAGCAGGTAGGGCGTATCCCATGTGGGAGGACCCCGCGTTCCACCATGGTCCGCGATGATTGCCCGCACTCATGTGAGCCCGGGTCGCGTCCAACCCAAGGGAGCGCAGCTTTTGCGCCCGAGTGTAGGGCCGCTTCCATTGGCGCCATAACACGCAACGCAGCCTTCGCCGCACCCAGCTATCCAGTTCCTTCAACACATTGGGGGTCTCGGCGATCTGGAAATAGCCTATCCAACCCCGCAACAGTGGATTCAGGTCTGCGATAAGGTGGGTCAGCGAATGACCACGCCCAAGGCGCTGCAGTTCGCGGACTCGTTCACTCAGGCGACGGCGGCTCTCAAGCGCGATCCGCACGCGACTTTCGCGTTGCGCGGTGAAGCTAAACCCCAAGAACTTCCGTTCCCAGGGACGCGCCACCGCGCTTTTCGCTGCGTTGATTTGTAGGTGCAAGACCTTCTCGAGAAAGACCCTGACCCGACTCATCACCCGGGCACCCGCGGTGCGACTGCGAACGTAGATGTTGCAGTCGTCGGCGTACCTGCAAAACGCCAGTCCACGCCTTTCCAGTTCCCGATCCAGATCCGTGAGCAGAACGTTGGATAACAGCGGTGACAGCGGACCGCCCTGCGGCGTTCCCTGCGTGCGCGGCTCGACCAACCCCTCGCTCATCATCCCGGCCTCCAGGAACCGCCGGATCAGCTTGAGCACTCGTGCATCGCTGACCTCTCGTGCCACCCGCGCCATCAGCACGTCGTGATTTACCCGATCGAAGAACTTCTCCAGGTCGAGATCCACCACCCAGCGCTTACCCTCGCGGATGTACCCTTGGGCTTTACGCACCGCCTGATGTGCACCACGTCCCGGACGAAAGCCATAACTGCCATCCGAAAACGTCGGTTCAAATAGCGGCTGCAATACCTGATGCAGCGCTTGCTGGATCAGCCGATCCACCACCGTCGGTACGCCTAAGGTTCTCACTCCGCCCGCAGGCTTCGGGATTTCCACTCGGCGCACTGGCCGCGGCAAATACCGCCCCTCCAGTAACGCTTGCTTCACGCTCGGCCAATGCACCTTAAGCCAGTCTTTGAACTCGGCCACCGTCACCTGATCCACGCCCGGTGCGCCTTTGTTCTCGACGACTCGCTGGTACGCCAGCCGCAAGTTGCTGCGTTCGACCACCCGCTCCATCAGCCGGTGGTCCTCCGATTTCGTTCGCCCGGATGTCGCCGTACACACCTCCGCACCCAGTCGCCGCGTATCGAGCTGCCGGCCCGTACGTTTCGCCTTGGCCTCTCTTGCGAGAGCTTCTGCCTCATCGGTCTGTTTCGAGATCATCCGTCCTACTCTCGGTCTTCGTTGTTCGGCCCTTCAGCGTTGCCGCCTACTATGGCCTCGGCTGACTTCTGAAAGCGCATCCGAGGATCTTTCGATCCACGTAGCCTCGCGGCACGCTCCCAGATCTCCCCGGGTAAAACACACTCACCTTCACGCTTATGCCTGTCGGATCTACGCAGCACCGTTCCGTGCAAGTACTGGGCTTTGACGTTCTCTGCCGTCTCACCCCGATGCGTCGCCTCTATCCGCTTCCTGTTCGTCAGACCAGCGCTTTGCCTGCAGCTTCCTCCCGACCCCACCTCACGGTGACGCCGTTGCTGTTTAGCTAACATTTCCCCTTGCCGGGTATGTAAAGGACTTTCACCTCCAGGTGAGTGCGCCATGCCGGGCGCACTGAGATTGACTCGGGCCATCCGGGCCCTCGCCCTACGGGCGCGCTGCGCGCGTCCAAAATCGCTGCTGCGATTTTGTCAAACTCACTGAGTTCGTCCAACCACCCGCTCCTTCAAAAAGCATAAAGCCCCAGGACGGGGCTTTATGCTTTTTGTGGCGGAGGAGGTGAGATTCGAACTCACGTGCCGGAATTACCCGACCATCCGATTTCGAGTCGGCGCCGTTATGACCACTTCGGTACCCCTCCGTTAACTCATAGCCTTCGCGATGACACAACCCGCAGCGGTTATGTCAACGTAAATTGACGAAATTAAAAAATGGTCATTTGTCAAGAGTCCGCTGGGGCCAATAAAGCGCTATTCTATCGCATCGGCAACGGGCGCGCCTCAAGTTTGGCTGGCCCGGCCTCACGGATAAACCATAGAAAACGACCGTGCGTACGTTGAGAGTCTCTAACACCTGGGCGAGGTGGTCCAAAGTAAGCGTAGCCGTATCGGCCACCATGCTGTTGGGAACCTGCGCACCGTTGCCCAGCGTCTTCGACCAGATCAAGATTCTGGGGGAACTGCGTGTGGTCACACGCACCGGTCCACTATCGTTTTATCACGACTCGGACGAGTTACCACAGGGACCCGAATACGAACTGGCGCAACGCTTTGCCGACGAGCTGGGCGTGAGGCTCAAGATCACTCCCGTCCATAGCTATGCCGAAATCTATGCGGCGCTGCGCACCGGGCGTGCACATCTGGCCGCCGCGGGATTGAAAGTACCGGTGAAGGAGGTCCCCGGCGTGGCGTTCGGACCCACCTACCAGCGCGTCCGTGAGCATCTGGTCTATCGCCGCGGCGCAGTGCGACCGACTTCGCTCGCCGATATCGGCAATGGCGATCTGGAGATCGCCGCCAATAGCTCGCACGCGAAGGCGCTACGCGCGGCGCGCGATTCCATCCCCGAGTTGGCATGGATCGAGAACCGCAGCACCGACTCCCAGAGGCTGCTCGAGAGCGTGGCGAACGGCGATATCGATTACACCATCGTGGACTCCACGGAATTCGCGTTGGCCCATGACGAACATCCCGATTTGCGCATCGCCTTCGATTTTCCCGGTAACCAATCGTTGGCGTGGGCTGCCAGCACCCACGATCCCGAATTCCTGCGCGACGTGACCTGGTATTTCTCACGCTTGCAAACGGATGGCGAACTAGCCGCCATCGTCGGCCGGTACTACGGTCGTTCGGAGGATCCAGATACCGGCGCCGGCGGTTTCATGCACCTGCTCCAGAGCCGGCTCCCTCTCTACCAGAAATGGTTCGAGGAAGCCGCGGAGCAAAGCAGTCAGGACTGGCGTCTCCTCGCCGCCATCGGTTATCAGGAGTCCAAATGGAATCCGGACGCCGCATCGGCCGGCGGGGCCAAAGGTCTGATGCAGCTTACCGAGAAGACCGCGACGGTCGCAAAGGTCGCGAATCCCGCGGACCCGCGGCAGAGCATCTTCGGCGGCGCACGTTACTTCCAATACGTCTATTCAAGAATTCCGGCGCGTATAGCCGAACCCGATAGAACGTGGTTCGCACTGGCCGCCTACAACATCGGCTACGGACATCTCGAGGATGCCCGCATACTTGCCCAAAAGGCACACGGCGATCCGGACTCGTGGGACAGCGTACGTGAATTCCTGCCGCTGCTCGAGCAGGAGTACTGGTACACGCAAACCGAAAATGGCTATGCGCGCGGCTGGGAGCCCGTACGCTACGTCGAGAACGTGCGCGACTACCGCGACATGCTCGAATGGGCGTGGGGTAGCACCGGCAGCAGAGCCGTGGCGCTCAACTAGCGGTCTGTCTGACTGATACCGCGGCCAACCCGGCCAATCGACTAACGCCGGGCCGCGAAAAATCTTCGCAGCAATTCACTGCATTCGGCGCTGCGCACGCCGCCGAATATATCGATACGGTGCGTCGATTGCGCTACGCGCGGCAGGTCCACGACGCTGCCACAGGCACCCGCCTTCGCATCCCATGCGCCGAAGACCACCCGCGAAATCCGTGCATTGAGCGCCGCACCGATGCACATTGCACAGGGCTCCAGCGTCACGTACAACGTCGCATCGACCAGCCGATAGTTGTGCAGCAGCAGACTGGCGGCCCGCAACGCCACGATCTCCGCATGCGCCGTGGGATCAGACTGAGAAATCGGCCGGTTCCAGCCCTCACCGACGACAACGCCCGACTGCACTACGAGAGCACCCACTGGAACTTCTTGCTGGTCCGACGCACGCTTTGCCAGGCTCAAGGCGCGGCTCATGAAATCCATGTCGCTCGGAATACCGTTCACTGGCATGACGCTCGTCTGCTCACGGCCTGCGTACCGAGCGGGCGCCGAACAGTATAAGGATGAGAATGAGCAGTCCCGTGGCGCTCAGCGCCAACGAATTGTGAATTCCGACGCTCGCGCCGAGCAGGCCGACGCTCAAACCGCTGAACGTCCGCATTCCCATCGACGACATCGAAAAAACCCCGATCACCCGCCCGCGAATCGGACCCGGCGCGTTCATTTGCACCAAGGCCTGCGCCATCGAGTTGAACGCAAGTTCCACGAAACCCGCCACGAACAACAGGCAGATCGCCAGCGCATAAATATTCGAGCGCGCGAACCCGACCAGCGCGCAACACCAGATCATCGCCAGCACGAACGCGGTTTTCGCCCGGGGTAGGAGCAGAGCCCGGCTTTCGAGTAGCAACCCTCCGGCCAATCCGCCGGCCGCATCGGCGGCGAGCAGCATGCTGTAGGAAAAATCCGCACGGCCATGGCCAAGATCGCGCGCGAAGCCCGGCATCTGCGCCTGGTATGCATTGCCGACGAAGAACGAGGCGGCACCGACCAGCACCGTCATGGACAGCAGCACCCGATTCTCTGCCACGACCTTCATCGCCGACCAGACGTCGGCGAACCCGTTCAGTGCCGGTGGCGGGGCGCGCCAGTTCGCGGCCGCCCGGCCGTAGGGTGCCGCGATCAGCCAAGTCGCCATGGGCAAGTAGATCAGGGCGTTCACGAAAATCCCGTAAGCGGGACCGAGCACCAATAGCAATCCCGCGCCCACCGCGGGTCCCACCAGAAATCCCAGATACCGGCCGGTCGCGCTCAGGCGCACGGCGCTCGGCAATTGTTCCGAGTCGACGATTTGGTGAATCAAGACCTGCGCGGCGGGTATCCAGATCACCCCGGCAAAGCCGTGCACGATCAGCAACAGCATGGCTTTCCAAAGCGCCACGGAATCGCTGAGAAACATCAGACCCCAACAAGCGGAGACACCGCAGAGCATCAGCATGCCCGCCTGGATCAAACGCCGGATGTCGAAACGGTCGGCCAGCACCCCGCTGAATCCGGCAAAGAACAAGTACGGCACCCAGTGCGAAATCACAGCGAAGCCGCCCAGCGCAGGTGAGTGAAATTTCTGGAAAATCACCCAGTAGCTGATGACGTGCTCGATGTTGTCGGCCATCATCGCCGCGGTCGCGGAGAACAGATAAATCCGAAAATCGCGATTCGCAAAAGACGTAAAGGCACGGTGCCCCACGGTGGGCGCCGTCACGACGCTGCTGTCTGCTTTCATTGATATCTAGTGTAACGGATCGCGCGCCGGGCACGGAACCCGTCGCCACGGTACGTCAATCGACGATGCACCGCGGATTTAACGTAGAATCTCAAGCTTCTCCGCGTGGACCGCCACGCTAAAATAATTGAGGCTGGCATGCGCATATTGCTGTTGATCTTAGCCCTGGCGGCGACCGCACCGGCACTGGCCGATGAGGGCATGTGGACCTTCGATAACTTTCCAGCGGCTACGGTAGAACACACCTACGGTGTGCAAATCACCCCCGACTGGTTGGACCGCGTTCGACTCTCCACCATTCGATTGACGAACTGCACCGCTTCTTTCGTCTCTCCGGACGGCTTGATTCTCACCAACCATCACTGCGTGGAGTCATGCCTTGCGGAGTTATCCTCCAAGGATAACAGTTTGCTAGACAGGGGCTTCCTGGCGCCGACTAGAAGTGCGGAGCGACGCTGTTCCACACAACTCGCCGATGTCCTGGTAGGGATGGACAACGTGACGTCGACGGTGGCCAAAGCCGTGGCGGGGCTCGACGACAAAGCGGCCAATACCGCACGCAAGAAAGTGTTGACCGAGCTGGAACAAGCCTGCGAACACTCGAGCGTCAAGGCGAAATCCGGCACACTCAAATGCCAGGCGGTAACCCTGTACGACGGCGGCCAGTACTTCATCTATCGATACGAGCGTCACGATGACGTGCGGCTGGTCTTCGCACCGGAGAGCGACATCGCGGCGTTTGGCGGTGATCCCGACAATTTTCAATTTCCCCGCTGGTCTCTCGATTTCTCGATGCTACGGGCGTACGAGCATGGCAAGCCGCTCAACCCTGCTCATTTTCTGAAGATCAACTTCTCAGGTCCGCAGACCGGCGAACTGGTGTTCGTGTCGGGGCATCCGGGCAGCACTCAGCGGCTTGAAACTCGCTCGCAGCTCGAGTTCCAACGCGATATCGCACTACCGAACAATTTACTGCGGTCAGCGGAGCTGCGCGGCCGCTATATTCAATTTGGCAGTGTCAATGCGGCGAATGAAGCGCTCGTGGAAGCGCCGCTCAACAGTCTCGAGAATGGTTTGAAGGTTCGCCGCAAACTGCTGGACGCGTTGCACGATGACGATTTCATGGCGCGCAAAGCCGCGGACGAGAAAGCGCTGCGCGCGCGGCTCCACACGCCGGGAGATGATCCCTGGAACGTGATCGACGCGGCGTCCAATCGCGAACGTGCACTGTATCTGCCCTACGTTTTCATCGAATCCGCCGCCGGCTTTAACAGCACCCTGTTTCGTTATGCGCGGCTACTACTACGCGGCGCCGATGAACGCGCCAAACCGAACACGGCGCGGCTGCGCGAATACACCGACGCCGCATTGCCCAGAATCGAGCAGCAGCTGTACGCCCACGTGCCGATCTATTCGGAAGTCGAAGTCCTCACCCTGTCCTCCTCCTTGCAACGCCTACGCGAGTGGCTCGGGCCGGATTACCCGTTGGTGCGCCGGCTGCTGGCCAGTGACTCGCCGGAGACCCTCGCCACCCGGCTGGTGGCGGAAACCAAACTGGACGATCCGGCGGTGCGCAAACAACTCTGGGAAGGCGGCCGGGCCGCGATCCAAGCCTCCCAAGACCCGATGATCGAGCTGGCGCGCGCATTGGACCCGGAGTCGCGCGCCCTGCGCAAACAGTTCGAAGACGAAGTCGAGGCGCCGATCACCGCCGCCTCCGAGAAGATTGCCGCCGAGCGATTCAAAGCCTACGGCACCAACGTCTATCCGGACGCCACCTTCACGCTACGGTTGAACTACGGCACCGTTCAAGGATGGAACGAAAACGGCACGCCGGTAGCTCCCTTCACGCATCTCGATAGAGCTTTCGAGCGCGCCACCGGTACATCGCCGTTCAAAATTCCGGCTAGCTGGATGAAGGTCAAGGATCAGCTCGACTTACAAACGCCGTTCTGCATCTCCACCACCAGCGACATCGTCGGCGGAAACTCCGGCAGCCCATTGATCGATGCGCAGGGTCGCATCGTCGGTCTGATGTTCGACGGCAACATCCATTCGATCTCCGGGGATTATTGGTTCGACGCCGCCAAGAACCGCGCGGTGGCGTTGCATCCGGCCATCATTCGGGAAGCGCTCGACAAGGTGTACGGCGCCCAGGCGCTGCTTCAGGAATTGACCTCGCAATGAGTGCCTGACGGCCGGCTGCGGGCTGTCGAGGGCGGCCACGGGCGCGTTTGGGTTAAACTGTAAGACCAATGTCAACGCGACGCGAAGTTCCAGGTATCAAGGCCTACGACAGCCCGGCCGGCGGTTGGGGCGCGCTTCGGGCGACCGCCAAGGCCGTACGCGACCAGATGGGCGTGGCCCAGGCGCCCCTGCTCTTGCTTCGGACCAACAAGCCCGATGGCTTCGATTGCCCCGGATGCGCCTGGCCCGATAAGGACCATACCTCTACTTTTCAATTTTGTGAAAACGGCGCGAAGGCCGTCACCTGGGAAGCGACCAAACGACGGGTACCTCCCGAGTTCTTCGCGGCACACAGCGTGACCGAATTGCTGCGCTGGCCGGACCATGAATTGGAAGGCGAAGGCCGGGTGACCCATCCCATGGCCTATGACGCCGCCGACGATTGCTATAAACCGATTTCCTGGGAGGCCGCGTTTGCCCGTATCGGCGAGATCCTGCGCGCGCTTCCCGATCCGAACCAGGCGGAATTCTACACCTCGGGCCGTACCTCGAACGAGGCCGCGTTTCTCTACCAACTGTTTGCCCGTGAATACGGTACCAACAATTTTCCCGATTGTTCCAATATGTGTCACGAGGCGACCAGCGTCGGTCTGCCCTTGTCCATCGGCATCGGCAAGGGCACCGTATCGCTCGATGATTTCGACACCTGCGATCTCATCATCGCGATGGGCCACAATCCCGGCACCAACCACCCGCGCATGATGGGTACCCTGCACGAGGCGGCGCGGCGCGGAGTCCCGATCATCGTCTTCAACCCGCTGCGCGAGCGGGCGCTCGAGCGTTTCGCCGATCCTCAGAATGCGGTCGAAATGGCCACGCTTGGCTCGACCGATATCGCCTCCTCCTATCATCAGGTGAGGGTCGGCGGTGACGGCGCGGCGCTCACGGGAATCATGAAGGCGCTGATCGCCCTGGACCGTGTGGGCGGCGGCGACGCTGATGTCCTTGATCATGAATTCATCGCAACGCATACCAATGGTTTCGCCGCATTGCTCGCCGATATTCAGGGCCGCTCCTGGGCCGACATCGAACGCTCGAGCGGTCTGCGGCGCTCCGCGCTGGAAGCGGTGGCGGCGGCCTACGCCAAAGCGGACGCCACCATCGTCACGTATGGCATGGGTATCGTGCAGCATCTGTCCGGCACCGCCAATGTGCAACAGATCGCCAACTTGCTCTTGTTGCGCGGCAATTTTGGCAAGCCCGGCGCTGGCATCTGCCCGCTGCGGGGCCACTCGAACGTACAAGGCGACCGCAGCGTCGGCATCTCGGAGCGACCGACCGCCGCGCTCCTGGAGGGTATCGAACGCGCCTTCGGATTCAAGCCGCCGAGCGCCCATGGCCATGATGCGGTCGCCGCCATGCAGGCGATCGGCGCGGGTCGGTCGACGGTGTTGGTGAGCCTGGGTGGCAACCTGGCGGTCGCACTGCCGGATCCCGTGCAATGCCAGGCCGCCATGCGCCAACTGCACCTCGCCGTGCACATCACGACAAAGCTGAACCGGTCGCACTTATGGGTCGGCAAGGAGTCGATCATTCTTCCCTGCCTCGGACGCACCGAGGAGGACGTCCAGGCCACGGGTCCGCAGTCCGTGACGGTCGAGGACTCCATGTCGATGGTGCATGCCTCGCGCGGTCGGCTACAGCCCGCCTCCGCGGAGCTACGTTCCGAGCCCGCCATCGTGGCAGGGATCGCGCGCGCCACCCTGCCGGACACCCGCATCGCCTGGGACGAGCTGATCGCCGACTACGACCGCATCCGCGAGGCGATCCAGGCGGTGTTTCCCGATTTCGCCGACTTCAACGAGCGGATTCGCCAGCCGGGCGGCTTTCGTCTACCGCTGCCGCCGACACAACGAGTTTGGCGCACCGCCTCCGGCAAAGCAGAATTCATCCCATACAAGGGTCTGGACGTGGACCTGACCGCGAGCGGGCCCGCGACCTTCATGCTCACCTCGCTGCGCAGCCACGATCAGTACAACACGACGATCTACTCGCTGGGAGACCGTTATCGTGGCGTATTCGGTCGACGCGACGTGCTGTTCATGAACGAAGAGGACATGCGCGCGGCGCATATCGAGCACGGCGACCGGGTCGACATCGTCTCGTTGCTGGCAGCCGACGAGAGCCTGCGCCTCGGTGGTATGACCGCCATCGCCTACGACATCGCGCGCGGTTCCGTGGGCGCCTACTACCCCGAATCCAACTACCTCCTGCCGCTAGGTCATCACGATCGACAGAGCGGTACCCCCTCCTATAAGTCGATCCCGGTCCGCATCCGCGCTGCGACTTGAACCCGGGCCTGACGTTCATAAAATGATACTAATATGCATCAAAATTAATGCGCGCAAGGAGCCTCGTGAGAACCACCATTACCATCGATGATGAACTCTATCGGCAAGCGCTGAAACCAGCCGATCCCGAAGTGAACAAAATCGACGTCTCCGGAAAGTAAAAGCTCTTGAATCTGCGTGTTTTGGCAAGAGTAGACACGGAACTGCCGCCCGCTGTCAGCGGCGAGCGCTTCGATACGCAGGGCAGCGCAGGGCGTGTGGCCTGCTACGTTGCCGGTTCCGGTCCGCCTCTGCTGCTCATCCACAGCGTCAACGCGGCCGCCTCCGCGGCGGAAGTCAGACCGCTGCATGAGCACTACCGTGCGTCGCGCACCGTGTACTCCATCGATCTGCCCGGATTTGGAGCCTCCGAGCGCAGCGACCGTGTTTATTCGCCACGACTGATGACCGATGCGCTGCTACAGCTGCTCGATGCGATCGCTGCGCGCGGCCATGTCGGCCCCGTCGACGCGCTCGCGGTATCCACTGGTTGCGAGTTCCTGGCGAGGGCGGGGTCGGAGCGTCCGGAGCGGTTCCGCCGGCTCGCACTCGTAAGCCCGACGGGCCTGCGCGGAACGGTGCCGCGTCGTGGTCCGGCGGGCGCGACGCGCGCGCTGCCGTGGCTGTACCGTGCGCTGCGGGGTCCGGGCTGGGGAGGCGCACTGTATCGCGGCCTGACGCGGCCGGCAGTGATTCGCTACTTCCTCGGACGCACCTGGGGTTCGAAAGCGATCGATGAGCGGCTGTGGGCCTACGATGTACTCACCGCGCGACTGCCGGGCGCCGAGTATGCGCCGCTGTACTTCTTGTCGGCCGGCCTGTTCAGCGCGGACATCTTGTCCGTCTACGAGTCCCTTACGCAGCCGGTCTGGCTGTCACACGGCGTGCGCGGCGACTTCACCGATTACCGCGGCGTTCGCTGGCTCGAGGCGCACGCTAACTGGCGCTTCTCCGTCTACCCGACCGGCGCGCTGCCGTTCTTCGAGCTGCCGGAGCGCTTCATCGCCGACTACGACGAGTTCGTCGGCACGGACTAACCCTTGTCCGTGCTGATTGGGCGACGCTCCGCCCTCGTCGCCGTCTGAATCCCACTTTCTCCAGGGCTATGATGCGGGCTCGATGGAGACGCCCGTCTCTGCCATCCGCCCAGCCGTCGCATTTTCACCGCAGCCAGCGGTCTAGAACCGCGGTCAATTTCGTAGCCCCTAAATCCCGCCATGAGATCGCGCGTCCTACCTGGTCAAGCCAGCTCGGCAACGCACTGCGCCAGCGACATCACTTCCACCTTAGTACGGAGCCTATATCGCACCGAGCCCGGGTAAACCACCAATAACCGATGTAATTCCAGGTCTTCGAGCGCCGAACTCATCGACGGCGTCATCTTCGGTGCATCAGCCCGTTTAATCTCAATGCCAATACGCCGCCCTTTCACAAACAACAGCAGATCGAGTTCTGCGCCAGCCTGCGTCCGCCAGTAATAGGCTTTGCCCTTGGGCACATGAGCAAGAAGTTGCTCGATGATGAACCCCTCCCATGATCCACCGACCACGGGATGCCCATCGAGTTGCCGGCGGTCGCCTATTCCGAGCAACGTATGAAGAAGTCCCGAATCCCGAATGTAAACCTTCGGGGATTTTACCAGCCGCTTACCAACGTTCGCGTACCAAGGCTCGAGCACGCGCACGACAAGCGCGCCCGATAGAGCGTCGAGATGACGCCTGACGGTCGTATGAGCCTCGCCCAGCGATCGTCCAATCTCCGAGCTGTTCCATATGCCACCCGAGTAGTGCGCGGTCATGGTCCAAAATCTGCGCATCGTGCCCGAGGGCACTCGCACCCCGAGCTGAGCCAAATCGCGTTCGAGGAAAGTGCGGATGAAATCCTCGCGCCAAGCAGTACTCGCAGCCTCCGTTCGCGCCAGCAACGATCGCGGAAAGCCGCCGCGCAACCATAATCGATTGAGATCCGGGCGGTTGAGCTCTTCAAGCGTGAATCCGGCCATCTCGACAATGGCTATCCGGCCCGCCAGGGTTTCGGAGCTCTGCCGTAGTAACTCCGGTGATGCGCTGCCAAGAATGAGAAAACGCGCTCGAATCGGCTTGCGGTCCAACAATACCCTGAGAATCGGGAAGAGATCGGGATGACGCTGCACCTCATCAATCACGATCAGCCCGCGCAACGATTCCAGCGCCGTCATGGGCTCGGATAAACGAGCCAGGTCGACGGGATTCTCCAAATCGAAGTAGGTGCTCCTCGAAGTACCGGCAAGCTGCCGTGCGAGAGTAGTCTTGCCGCACTGACGTGGACCGAGCAGGGCAACCGCAGGACTGGTTCTTAGGCCAGTGCGCAGTCTAGCCAAGAGCTGTGGCCGTTTAAGCATGCCTTGTATAATGAGCGACGTCCGCTCAATATTCAAGGACTGAGTTAGTCTTTGTCGCTCCCACTCAATCGTCCTTTATTGCCTTCGGGCTGCTGAACCGTGTGATGGTTTTATCCATCAGACGAGAAATGCATTGCCACAAAGCGTCCGATCCCCGCAAAGACGGCCTCGATCTGGCGAGGCGTCGGCGCACCACCCTGGGTGTACCCGCAGATCAAAACGGGCTCGCCGCGCGTGGACCAAGTCACGGCGATGTCTCCGGAGGCGTCCTTGCCGTTGTTGCCGGTCTTGTCGCCGACGCGCCAGTCTTTGGGTAGGCCGGCGCGCAACCGGTTGTCTCCAGTCTTGCAACCTAGCATCCAGCCGGTGAGCCGCTCGCGAGAGGTCGGCGACAGTACATTCCCGAATATGAGGCTCCTCAGGTTGCCGGCCATGGCAGCGGGCGTGGTGGTGTCGTGCGGATCGCCGGGAGGCGAGCGGTTTAGCTCTGGTTCGTTGTGATCCAGGCGGCTTACCGCATCCCCGATAGATCGCCAAAATGCGGTTAACGCGGACGGCCCGCCGACGCGCGCCAGCAGAGCGTTAGCACAGGTGTTATCGCTGAGTTCGACGGCGGCTTCGCACATGTCGGCCACCGACATAGCGCCTTTTCCCAAGTTCTGCTTGGCGACGGGCGCGTATTCCAACAGGTCATCGGGGCCATAAGCGATCAGCTCGTCGAGGCGAGTCTGGCCTTTATCGACGCTGGCCAGGATACAGGCGGCGAGCGATGCCTTGAATGTACTGCACATGACGAAGCGCTCATCGGCCCTCCAGGCTATTTTCGCACCTGTCCGGAGGTTTTCCACACAAAGACCGATGCGGCCGCCACTGTTTCTTTCGTATTCCGCTATTGCGGCGATCGGGGCTGTTTGAGCCAGCGAAGGCGAAGCTAGAAGCGCCAGGCTGCTACACAAAACGTCTCTTCTATTCACCTATGCCAGCCTTCAAAGCGACCGGGTTTACAATTCAGAGTCGGCCGCTCAGAAGCGGGCGTTCCGCGTAACGAGGCTTCGGCAAATGTTGCCGGCGAGGAGATTCCCAAGCCAGGGATCAGGGCCGATGCCACCAGCCACCTACAAATCCTGCGGTGAGCGCTCACTGAAGCATCCCGATCGTCCCTAGCCATATCTCCACCAAATGAGGCCAACCAGACACCGGGAGCTTCGACGGCCTGAGGCCAAATGCATGGCCACCTTGTGCATAAGCGTGCAACTCCACCGGTACCTTTGCCGCTTTCAGCCCCATGTAATAGCTCATCGCGTCCTCGATGCTGTCCACGTGATCGTCCTCATTTTGCAAAAGGAATGTCGGAGGCGTCTGCCGGGTGATATGGCTTTTGATGTTGGGATTCAGCGCGATGCTGTTCTCGGCGAGCGCCAGGTGCCCGGGATAGATGGCAATCGCGAAATCCGGCCGAGTGCTTTCTCGGTCCGCCGCATCTAAGGGCGCATACAGTCGAGCCTTGAAGCGCGTGCTTACCTCCGCCACCAGATATCCGCCCGCTGAGAATCCAAGCACTCCCACCTTATGTGGATCGACGCCCCAGTCCGCCGCATGAGTGCGGACCAGCCTCAAGGTCCGCTGGGCGTCCTGCAACGACGGCGTCGATATCGACCTGTTGTGTGGGCGGCAATCGCATTGCCAAACATAAGGTCCGCTCGGCACTCGATATTTCAGCAAAATGCAGGTGACTCCCTTGGAAGTCAGCCAATCACAAACCTCCGTGCCTTCGAGATCGATGGCAAGCATCTGGAACCCGCCGCCTGGAAACACAATGATCGCTGCTCCAGTGTTCTTCCCACTAGGCGAATAGACCGTCATCGTGGGCCGAGTGACGTTGGTCACCGCTCCCTCCGTATGCGTTTCAGGACCCGGAACGGTCTGCACATCCGGAACCGCACCTGGCCAGATCGGGATCTGCGTGTGGCCTGGCGACGGTTGCCAAGCGGTCGGCTCCGCGCTGTGAGCGGTCCCATATCCCACCGACACGAGAAGGAGTTCCACCAGCAACACTGCGCGCGAAAAGCTCATTCCTCTCAAAGCTCCTCCGAGATTCAGGTAAAGCCACCAACCACCGGGCCGCCCCCCGAGGCGCCCATGAGCAACACGTATCGCGTTTCCTCATGCCGAAGTTTCATATCAGCTGAGCCTTCAGACGGTTCCCGACCGGACATTCAGCGACGTCCCGTGAATTTTGCAGAACTTCGCCTTTGCCACAAACGATCAAAATTGTCAGGAGCAATAAAATAAAGATTTCGAGTTGGAGCGTTCCAATTTTACCTTCAGATCAGCCGTTGTCATGGCGTAGCGCTCTGCGACTCCCATGCCTGCCAAACGCCTTCGTGACGTCGTTCGATGCCGGCATCAGCGAAACGGAAAAGATAGAGCCACTGGTGCTCGACGAGCTGGCGAACCGTGGGATGCCGCGCGACGATGGTATCGATCATTTCTCTCGGTGCGTCGACGAAGACCGAAAGCCGTAGCGGCGTGTGCATCCAGCGCTCGCCGTCGTGCACCGATTGGCGGGAGAGTCCGATGCGCAGATCGCCCGTGTTTCCCTCGAACACGCCGATTCGGCCGCAGGCCACGTTGTGAAGCACCTTGTTGCCACTACCAAAGCGCACTGGGTCCACGGTCGAAGCGTGGTATTGGAGGTTGATCCAGTGCGTGACAAGCATCGGCGCCGTCAGAATGAGTTCGAGTACGGCGCCGTCGTGGTCGTCCGCCCACGTGTAGTCGTGCAGGAAGCTACGACCCGCAAGGTCCAGGCCGCGGGTACGGGACCGCGGCGCCACGATAAACGCAGCGTTATCCGCCAACCCCCATTCCGGTCGGGTCTCCGCCCAGTCCCGTGCACGTCGCCGAATTTGCTTGAGAAGCACCTCTTTCCGCTGGACGAGCCGCGTCAGGCCGAGGCTCGGTGCCCGCTCGACACGCGTTCTGTGGCCTGCTTCCACGAGATCGCGCTGGAGCCGTTCCAGGTCGGGTACGTGGCTCTTTGGCAGATGCGCGAAGTCAAACAGTGTCACTTCGTCGGTGGTGGTGTTATGCAGCGCGGCGACGGCGACCGTGTCCTCGGGAATGTCGAGTCCCCTCTTTCGAAGCGCTACGCGGAGGGACGGGTCGTTGAGTAGTCCTGCTAGGACGCGTGCGTTCACCTCGCCGGTCTGGCCGCCGCATGCGCCGCAATCGAGCGCAGCTGCCTGCGGGTTGTTGGCGCTCTGGCTGCCGTGTCCGACGAGCACCAGGAGACGGGCGAAACCTCTGGTGAGGCTCATCGCCCGCAGGATCGAAGTGACGAGATCTGTTTTGCGGCCGACCGAGTCGCCACCCGTAAAATAGAGATGCGGGCGCAACCCGCGAACGTCGCCTGTCGTCATTCCAATTGAATCAACAGGGGACGCATCGGTGCCGAAGTGCCGACGGAGGATCGCACCCGCATATCCGATGCCGAGCGTCTCGACCAGCGAAAAGGCTCCAGATGGCAGCCGCTGAAAGGGTTGCCAACCTCCTCTTGCCTCGAGGTGACTCACGCGCCGGCGTGCAATCGCCCTATCCAGCTGCGCATTCCCGGTCGATTCCGTGGCATCCATGGACGGTGCCAGGAGCCCCGGTAGTTGCGGGCGCGATACCTCTGTGCCGATCGGCGTGTATCGGATGGGCAGCCCGAAGAATCCGGCGAATCCGCGCGTCTCGAGGGCCGGATCCGTGTTCTCCAGCGCACGGCGGAACCGTTCCGAGCGGACGTCGATGCAGAAGATGAGTTGCGCAGCGCACCGAGATTCGCCACGAGGGGATCTCCCGCTGGTACTGTCCGAATTTAGAAGGCCGATCAAGCGATCCTGATAGCTGATCTCGTGCGCGCGCTGCCAGATCAAATCCCATTGGTGGAACGGCGACTGCTCGATGCCGCGGGCCTCTGTCCAGCGCTGTCGCCACTGCGATCCAGGTGACTCTGCGTCGCACCGGTCGTCGAGAAGCAGTGCTTCCCAGCCGACGCGGATCGCGAGCAACTCGCGCAGGTGCGGGTCGCTGCCTTCGCCAAGCCCGGCCTCCCACCCAAGATAGGCGCACCAGGATGCCCAGCCATTGATGCGCAGGAGGCACACCTGCAGAAACTCGCTCGCTTCCTCCGGAGCGATGCCAAGGCGTTCGAGGGACCACGTGATCGCGCCGTCGGCATTCGCCGGAAGATTCTGCACGCGCGCACGGATCTGTGGAGCATGCATCAGCGGTTCTAGCGCGTGGTCGATCCCAAGGCCGACCCGCCACCCTCGGAAAAGACCGCCGGCCTGTCCACGGTGCCAGTCAGCCTGATGCTCATCGAAGTAAGAGGCGCAGTACTGGCTCACCTGTTGTGTGATGGTGTCGCACCAGCGCGGCGCGGCGGCATGCGTCGCGCGCTCATCGAGGATGTCCGATAGCAAGGGAAGCCCTCTGCAAAGTGGCCGATGGATCTGCAGGGAGGCGACTGCGCTGTCGAGCGTCACCGAGGCACCGCTTTCGGCTAGTGCGCGACTGAGGGCCGCTTGAGTAATCTCACCGGCACACCAAGCACTCAAGTATTCACTCGGGGCAAGCGTAAGTCGACTACCGACCAGGCGGCGCAGCGTTGCCGCCGCTTGATCGAAGGTGCGATCGATGAAGCCCCAATAGGGATTGACTGCGATCTGGCGATCGAGCGGCCAGTTGGGCGCGATGGCACCGATCGCGTCTTCAATGGCGGAGGCATACGCAGGTCGCGCGGGCGTTACGACGTTGAACTCGGTATTCATGCCGTACCCCCGGGTTGCGTGAGATCGCGGACGGCGGAGTCCTCAACGGCGCCCGATGCCGCGCGCGCCGGCCAGAGCCGGAAGGTAAGACGCGTGAAGCGCTCGTCGAGATACAGGCCCGCGTAGATCCAGTCGTAGAAGGGGCTCGCCGACTCAGCAGGTTGGCGCATCAAGACAGCGATCTGCGCCACATAGAGGACGACGAAGACCAGCAACGTCCAGACTGCAAGGATGAAATTCGGTGAGAGCGTTGCGACGCCAATCCACTCGCCAAGTACCCAGTGCCAGCCAAGGTAGAGCTGCGCACCCGCTACCAGCGCAAGGAGTCCCTGCCACTTCGGCCCCACCCCTCGGGCTGGCGCCCAGAGAAGCGTTGCCAGGCCAAAAGCCACCAGCGCTGAGGCGATCCAGGGGACCATCGGTAGGCCGAAGGCGTCGTGCCACAGGAGAGCCGAACCGGCTGCAATGACCCAGGCGATAGGGAATGCGAGCATTGGCCCCAGTGGTAGCCGACGAGTTGCGCCTCTCCCGGTCCGCGCGCTGAGTTGCCGCGCGAGCCCGTCGCGCACCGCCTCCCCTGCGGTGAGAAACGCATGTGCCTTATAGAGGGCATGGGCGACCAGGTGAAGCAGCGCAAGATCATAGAGGCCCAGTCCGCATTCCATCACCATGAATCCCATCTGCGAGCAGGTTGACCATGCGAGGCGGACCTTGATGGTAATGCGGGTGAGCATCACGAGGCCGGCAATTGCGGCGGTGAGGCTACCGACGATTACGAGCAGTGTCCGAGCAGCCGGGGAGGCTCCGATCAGGGGTGCAAGCCGAATGAGGACGTAGCCGCCAAGATTGACGACGCCGGCATGGAGCAGCGCCGACACCGGAGTCGGCGCCTCCATGACCTGAATGAGCCAGCCGTGCAGCGGCAATTGCGCGCACTTGAGGAGCACCGCGGCGCAGATCAATACGGCCGCAGCGCCGGCCGTCCGAGAGAGAGCGATCCCAGTCTGGGCATGCGCCGTGATCACCGAAATGTCGAGTGTTCCCCATTCCCGGTAGAGCAGGAGCGCCGCGATCACCAGGAGTGCTTCCGCCAGGCGACTTGCCAGAAACTTCTTGTGCGCAACGATGATTGCCGCAGGGCGCTCGCGATAGAACGTCAGCAGATGATGCAGACCCACGCTGCTGGCCGCCCAGGCGACGATGAGGACGCCGAGGTTGGTGCTGACGGCGACCGCACTGACTGCGGCAAGCGTAGCCAGGAAGGAGAGCGTAAAGCGGGATTGCCCGGCCTCTCCCCTGAGGTATCGGCGCGAGTAGGCGCCGATGACCCAGCCCAGGAAGGCGATCAGGATGGACACGATTGGCGCTGCGCCAGTGCCGGAGAGCGATCCGTCTGCGAAGAATGGAGCGGCCGCACAGTAAATAATCGCAGCTCCGAGGGCGACACGCGTCGATGCGATCACCGCAGGCCACCCCTGGGCCGGGATGGCCGCCGCCAACAGTGCACCGATCAAGTAGATGCTTGATGAGGCCCACGGAAACCATTCGAGAAGTCGAAGCATCGAGCACCCGTCGCGAGGGATCAAGTGGCAGTATCGGTTCGCCGCGCTCCGTCGTAAAATAGAATGATGTGAACGATTCGTTCGTTTAGAAAGAACATGAAAAACCTGAATTTTCGCCATCTGCTCTATTTCTGGCAGGTTGCCAAGGTGGGCCACCTGACACGTGCCGCCAGCCAGCTGCGAGTTTCGCAGTCGGCGCTGTCGGCCCAGATCCGCCACCTCGAAGGCTATCTGGGACGACCGCTGTTCGATCGAACCGGCAGGAGCCTGGTGCTCACCGAGTTCGGCACGACAGTGCTCGACTACGCGGATGGAATATTTGGTCTGGGCCAGGAACTGATGGCCAACGTCCGGGGTGGGGAAGGGCAGCGCATCCAGCAGCTTCGCGTAGGTGCAGTGGCGACGCTCTCGAGAAATTTCCTCGAGAACCTGATTCGGCCAATGCTGCAGCGACCCGGAGTGCGCCTCAGCCTGGAGTCTGGGAGCCTCCAAGAGTTACTGGGCCGCCTTCAGGTGCACAACCTCGACGTCGTATTCTCGAATCGACCGGTCGTTGCAGAAGTCGGCAAGCCTTGGCGCTGCGTGCGGATCGACCGGCAGTCCGTCTGCCTCGTCGGCCCCCCGCGGCCACGACGGAGCAGTTTCAGATTTCCCGCAGATGCCTCGAGCGCGCGCTTTGTGGTCCCCGGCCCCAGCAGCGACATTCGAAGCCAGTTTGACGTGTGGTGTGAGAAGCATGACCTGCGGGTTGAGATTGCCGCTGAAGTGGACGACATGGCGATGTTACGGCTACTGGCGCGCGACTCAGGTGCGATCACGGTCCTTCCAGAGGTCGTCGTTCAGGACGAACTTCGGGATGGTCGATTGCAGCACTATTGCGCGGTGCCCGGGGTCTTCGAGAACTTCTATGCAATCACAGCGGTCCGTCGTAGCCCATCACCAATCGTGCAGAGCATGATTTCCAGAAAATAGATGCCGATGGGCAACGCTTACTTGGCGACGATTCCGGCTGCGGTTTGCACATCTCACGCCCCCTGCCCCCACGACTTTCCCAAAAGCGATCCTTGACAGTCCCACAATTATTCACCACTATTTGGTTGTGAATAGGCTTGACTCAACTTTCGCCGCACTTGCGGACCCCACCCGACGCGCCATCGTCAGCAAACTGACCCTCGGGCCGGCCTCCATCCACGATCTCACCGAGCCCTTCTCGCTCTCACAGCAGATGATCTCCAAGCACGTAGCCTGCCTGGTGCGCGCACAGATCGTGGTGAAACGAAGACGAGGGCGAGAGAGCATCTGCGCGCTGCGCCCCAACGCGGTCAAGGCAGTCGCCGACTGGGCGCTCGATTTCCGGCGCGTCTGGGAGGAGAGCTTCGACAAACTCGATGCGGTACTGCAGGAAATGAAAAACGAGGAGACAACCTATGGCAAATAAAACAATAAGTGAAGGCGGAGTCCAGTCATTCAGCCGCATCTTCGCCGCCCCACGAGCGCTCGTCTGGAAGGCATGGACAACCCCCGAGTACGTCATGAAATGGTGGGGCCCGAAAGACTTCACCTCACCCATGTGCCGTATCGACCTGCGCGTTGGAGGCCGCTTCACCTACTCAATGCGCACCCCCGACGGACATGTCGGCTACAACGGCGGCGAATTCCGTGAGATCATCCCCCTCGAAAAGATCGTCTGGCTCTGGTACTTCGCCGACGCCGACGGAAATCGCGTGAGCCCCGCCCACTACGGCTTTCCCGACGAGGAACGCGAAGGCAACATCGACGTGATCCTGTTTGAGGACTACGGCAATGGCCTGACAAAACTGCTCTACACACGCAACGATCCCACCGCCACCAAGGACGAGCAGGAAGGCGCAGCCGCAGGCTACGCTGAGATCTTTGACAAACTCGCGGAGGTTGTCGCGGAACTCATCCACAGCGCATAACCAAAAAAAACGCCAACTTTACCGTCAAACCTGCCGTCGATAAATTCTGCTTGGCAACGATAGAAGCCGATTGATCGCGAAAGGCTCAGCCGCCGTGCGTATCGATAACGGCTTGTCGGTGGTCGTTCCATTGGCGCGGTCACCCACGCTAACAGCTCTAGGCCCCGGGGGAGACCGGCGAAAAGTGTTGATGCGATTTTTGATGCTACAATACATCTGTTCTGATGCTACGGAGAAGACTGTGAGAACCACCGTGACCATCGACGATGAGCTCTTTCAGCGCGCCTTGGAGGTTGCCGACCCCGGTACTGATAAGGCCGATCTATTTCGGGAGGCCATGAAGGTATTTGTTCGCGTCCAAGCGGGCAAACGCCTGGCCGCACTCGGCGGGAAGACGCCGCGGATGAAATCAGTCCCGCGCCGCAGGTCACTCTAGGACTCACGTCCAATGAGCTTCGTGCTGGCAGATACCTCAGTCTGGATCGCACATTTCCGCAAACCCAATCCAGCCCTGCAGACTCTGCTGTCGGCCGACCAGGTGCTTTGCCATCCCATGGTTTTGATTGAAATCGCGTGCGGCACGCCGCCGGCACCGCGGGAACGCACATTGAGCGACTTGAGGCAACTGCGCTCCGCTACCGTCGCCAACACAGATGAAACGCTCGCATTGATTGAGCGAGAGCAACTTCAGGGTTCGGGCTGCGGTGCCATCGATCTATTACTGCTTGGGTCAGTGCTGCTGACTTCAGACGCCGTACTTTGGACCCTTGATAAGAATCTCCGAGCTCTCGCTGCGCGCTTCGATATCTCGTTTGCCTGAACGGTAACTTGTCGATTGACCAAGTGCTTGCAAAATACCCGCCCCTACTGGCTCGCACGGTCCAAGACCTCTGCGAGCAGTGCGACTCCACGATGCAATGAGGCAGGTGGCGCCGCGGCAAATGTGAGGCGCAGATATGGAGCCGGCGATTCTGCGCGGGCAATCAGTGTGGAGATGCGCAATCCGGCGGCCGCCGGTTTCGTTAATGATCGAACGTATATGACATGCCCATCCGGATCACATGCGGCCAGCGGCGCAGGGGTCGATCCTTCCAGATCGACGTCGGTGCCATCTGCACGCACTAAGTCACGGTTGCCTGTTGGAAGCGCGGTTCGCTAGAACAACCGGCCCTGACCATGCGGCGCGGCCCGGGTGCGGCGCTTCGGGGGCGTGGTGGGTTGCAAGCCACTTTTTCGTGAGCCATGCTTGTGCTGGATGTCGTTGGCCTCGGCGTGTGCCTCGCGGGTCCGGCGCAGGCGGTACAACTGGTCTTTCGCCGCCGCCAACGCCGTTCGTTCGTCGACGATCGGGCGCGGATACGCCGCGGTGCCGATCTCCGGCACCCACCGCCGGATATACTGGCCTTGCGGATCGTGGTCGCGCGCCTGCTTGGCCGGCGAATAGATGCGCAGGGTGTTGATGCCGGTGGTGCCCGACTGCATCTGCATCTGGCTCCAGTGGATGCCGGGCTCGAAGTCGAGGAACTGGCGCGCCAGAAACAGCCCAGGCTCGCGCCAGTGCAGCCACAGGTGGTAGGCCGCAAAGCTGACCAGCATCGCGCATGCGGAAGTTCAGCCAGCCCGTGGCGCGCAACTGGCGCATGCAGGCATCGACCATCGGGAAGCCGGTGTGGCCTTCGCACCAGGCCTGCAGGCGTTCACGGTCGATCGCGCTTTCGTGTACGCCGTCGCCGGGACGCAGCCCATCGACGCTGCGCGCCATGTTGCGCCACTCGATCTCGGGTTCGTC
>Ga0116227_10004590_pt1 | contig 29874 bp, 38 predicted proteins | sample S1TSphgellanicum_FD_89693 | JGI IMG/M metagenome (GOLD analysis project Ga0116227, IMG submission 89693) | Host-associated microbial communities from peat moss isolated from Minnesota, USA - S1T2_Fb - Sphagnum magellanicum MG | ecosystem: Host-associated > Plants > Peat moss > Unclassified... | reverse complement strand
CACCCGAAGCATAAGGAAAAGTTGCACTGTTGGCATTTTTAAGCGTGGCATCAAATACACCACTTGCTGCAGCTTCAAGTGCTTTTGTTTTTCCTGTAGTGGCATCATAATCGGCAATCAACAAAGCCAGTTTTAATTTTAATGTAGCTGCAAATTTTTTCCATTTTACAACATCACCTTTATAAATCTGATCAGCATTTCCGAAAGAGGTGGCATTCACATCCAAACCGGCAATAGCTACGTCTAACCTTGCAATTAAATCATAAGTAACTGTTTTAGCATCATCATATTTAAAATCGCCAAAACGAGTTGTTCCAAAATTTTAGCGAAAAATCAAAACCAAATGTACCATTTTAAACAGCCTTTAAAATCTATTTAAAGACTTATATTTGATGTATGGCTTCAAAACAGAAAAGATATCTCTTCTTTTGCTTAGAAGCTAAAGCAGAGGCGGCCAAAAGCTCCTACGATTACAAAGAAATATACGATAGGATTGAGGGTTGCGAGATTGATTTGTGATTTTTTTTTGAAATTTGGTTTTGAAAAAATGGAAATTTGGTTTTGGCGTTTATAAAACCCCTTCAATAACCTTGAAGGGGTTTTTATTTTAACTTACTTTTAAAGTAGTTTAAAACCATTTTAAAAGCCCATTAGTCAATTGGATAGTTTGCCGTTAAAACTTCTACTTTTCTTTTCATATAACCACCTTTACTGTTTACCGAAACCCCGCTTTCTAAACTCCACATATACCAGCCGTTTGCCTTTGCGTAAGCCAACAATATTGGAGATGGATACGAGGATAGCAAAAACTTACCTTTGATGCTAGAGAGTGTTTTTAATAGGCTTTCAAAGTCATCTACACTATACCCATCATAATGCCCGCAATCACTATTAAAATATGGTGGGTCGCAATAGAAAAAACTATTATCAGTATCTCTGCTTTTAATTACATATATAGCATCTGACGCTTCTAATTGTACATTTTGTAAGCGTATGGCATAATCTTCTGTAAACCTATCACGGTTGTTTATAATCTTTCTAGTTGTTGTATTTTTACTTAAATCATATCCAAAACTGCTATCTAATTGAGCACTGAAACTTTGAGTACTTAGAACCCATACCGCCCATGCTCTTTTTATTTCGCTAAACATATCCGGGTGATTGTAAATAACGGATGCCTTTCGGTGTAAATCACGACTATGCAGGCTAATACGAATTTCCTTTTCAAGAACAACAAATTCATTTTGCACCATTTTGTAGAAATTAATCAATTCTTTGTTTGTGTCGTTAATCACTTCGATTTGCGATTGTTGTTTAGCAAAGAACACCGCTGCGCCTCCTAAAAAGGGCTCACAGTATAAAAGATGATCAGGTATAAGGCTGATAATTTTAGAAGCTAACTTTTGTTTACCGCCGTAATAGCTTATTGGCGTTTTTAAATTTATTTTTCCCATAATATTCTTAGTTTTGTATTCTCACAACGTAATAATGCACGATTATCTAACTACTGGCTTACGCCTTCAGCAAGATGCTCGTGCATTCTTTTTTACGTTGTGAGAGACTAAGAAAAGGGCTGGAGGCGTTACTTTTTAATTACTACCTATTACGTACCAAGCTGTCCCGTCTGATTGAATTTTAACGTATTTCCATTGAGCTGATAAAACAACGGTATTTGAGCCGTCTATTGTCTCCGAGCCATTAGCTTTTATTGTTATTGTATTCGCGGAGCTATCAATTTTTTTAATTACGTACTCTATACCGCTAATATAAGACGCAAGAGTCAAATTTATAGTAAATGAACCACTTGAAGCGTTGCAGATGGTAGTATGTCCGCTTATAGTTTGCGTTGTTGTTGCTGTAAAAATTGCGGTTCTAAATTTAGCAGTAAATATACCATTTCCACTTACCGTCAATGATTTGTCAGAGCTTTTAAATCTTGCAATTTCAGATGCTCCTCCCTGTATGACAACATCACCTGCATTTCCAAGTGCAGTTTTATTAGCCGGAGAAATTTGTGTATCCCCGCCGTATGCTCCTTTGACAATGTACTGATTTCCTGAATAATCATCTGAAACATTCAAATATCCTCCTGAATCCCGAAAAAACCGACCAGCACCGCTAATCTCAATACCTTGTCGCGAATTAAGACTAGTAAATGATCCATTACTACCAGTAATATTCGCAGATGTTTTTATATCGCCGAAAACATCTAAAGATTTATCTAAACTCTTAAATCGAGCTATATCAGCAGATGACTGGTCCTGAATTACAACGTCCCCCAGTATGGGGCCTGCAGGCGGCCTTATCGTAGTGCCGAGGTTATACATAGATTCAAACACTGGGCTGTTTGACTGATTAAAAATGCTGACATGTCCGTTGGCCGTCCCTGCCATGCCAGCTCCACCTATATTTACCGATCCGCCACTATTAACGTTTATATTATTTGCTGATACCGATCCGCCCACGTTCATATAATTCGACACATTGATATTACCAACAGCATCTTCGCTTATAAAGCGTGAAACGTCTTGTAATTTTAAATTTACATTACCTACCCTGCCGTTAACACTGGTGACACGATTAGACTGATTTAATGCCTGCCATACAGCGCCATTGCTTATAATCCAATCACCTGCAAATACGCTATCTCCCTGAAAAACAGTTTTCAAATTGCTTACAATGTAATAATTACCCTTATTGCCGGGTGCTACAGATGGTAATGTAGGTGTATTGGTAACTACATTATATGAACCCCTATAATTCACCGAGCCAATTAGCGCGTCATTAATTTGGCTTAACGGTATTTTACCGCTACCATCTAATGAAGCGTAACCGTTGGCAAAACCTTTTTCAGAACGCAATTGATATAAGGGCCAATTAGCCGCTAAAAGGCTGTCGATATAGCGTTTAGAACCAATTACTCTAAATTTATAACCTGCATTTCCTGAATATATAAATCCAGTAGCCTTGTCAAGATAGAGCTGATTTCCATAAGGTACTGCTGTTCCTGGCAAGCTTGGAACTGTTTGTGAAAGTCCCGCCAAACTCATCAGCGAGAGTAAAATAATTAATAGTTGCTTTTTCATTTTATATAAAGGTTAATTCTCCGGGAAAGACTTCTGTTAATGTTACTGTGTTAATGTTTGCCCCTGTTTTTGTGTAACTCCAATTCGGCTTGTAAGGCGACATTATGCCACCGCCAGCATCGAAAACCCCGACTACATCAAAAATGTGATTGCCGAATGTTTGGGCGTATGTTTTGACGCTACCAGGCACTAGGTCGGTTTGCCATTGGAGCGTTAAATTACCTTCTGTGGGTATAGGTGTTTTTTCCCCACCAACAGGATTGAAATTACCGCCTTGTTTAATCACAACTTTTCCACCGTAAACACCTATAGCATTTTCGTCCTGATCCTCTTCGTTGCCTACCGAAATAACAGGCAAAATAAAGCTATTCGTTACCTGCAAATTTTGATCTTGCGCCAGCGTTCCGTCGGCTGTAAATCGTTTAAAAATTTTGTTCCACATAGTTAAATCCCCACAAATCTTATATAATGAACTATCCTAAAAGGGTTCATTCCGTTAATGTCTTCATCATTACCAATAGTTTCAGTTTGGCGCTCAATTAATGGTCCGTCGGGATGGTTGTCTTTATTGCCAGTGGCACTGCCATTGCCAGCAGGCGCCAAATATTTAAAAGAGAACTTTGGCAATTGGCCAATGGTAAGTTTATACAGTCTTTTACCTCCACTTAAACCAACCGTTTTAAATTCGTCTATAGAAGTATCCAGCCCAACCAATGTTCTTCCTCGAGCTTCTACAACTTCTTCCCAGCCAATAGGAATTTCGTTAAAAGGGCGAAAGAATGGTATAGCACCACCATTAGCCCCAGTTACAGTAGGTATAAATGGAGCTAAAATCATTTCAAATAATTCAAGTTTTTCTATAAGAGTGGCAAAATCTGCATTTGTTGATGGGGTTTGCGGAATGCCATCGGGGTAAAGGGTAATAAATTCGCCATCTTTCAAAAGAAAATTCTTAATTGTAACCTTTCCATTCAAACTATCGTATTCAATTTCACCATCTCGAAATGCAGAGTTATTGAGTTGCGTTGTATTAACCGGGTAATCTGTTTTTCCCAATAATCGTAAATCGGTAATAACTGTATTAAATTTACCCGCTGGCGATTCGGTTTGAGTTAGAATTTCATCAGTATTACGGACTTTAAAAGGGCTACCCAAATAAACATCTGAACCACCACCGCCACCACCTGTACCAAAAGGTAAATCAGATACTTTACAGCTTTTTAATTCTCCTGTAGTATGATCGCCAATAAATAGCAGATCATCGGCAACTGCCGACCTATCCAAAGGTTCTAATTGTGGCAGTTTTACGGTTACATGTTCTCCCATTTTCTTAAGCGTTTACTATTTTAGTTAAATAATTTTCTTTTACAGTGTCGGCTAAATCAATAGCGTACGCCGATTCATCTCTAAGGCTTCGGGTAAACTTTATTACTCGAACTGTTTTATTAATGTTTACTGATGGCTCATTGACGGTTAACAGGCTACCCAATACAACTTTTTTACCTGTATTTCTAAAGTTTATCGGGTCACATACAACCGAAAGCACTATTGGTGCATAGCCCGCTTTTTCATCCAAAAGCTTTTGCACGGCTTGCGTTAATTCAGCTTCAGCATTTGTGATGTATTTGTTGGGCATCAAAATATCTGTAATTACATATTTATCGCCAATGGCTGGTGTTAACAATACTGATGGAATATCCACCGTTTGTTCGTCAGTATTTTTTTTGATCGTAAACGTTTTGGTTGCATTATTGTAATTTTCAACCTCGAACGTATCACCCGCAAGCTGGCCAGTATTGAAAGTTACTTTAGCTGTCACGCCCGGCATAAGCTGTGTAGTAACATTAAAATCTAAATCAGCATCAGTGAAAATGAAAGGAGATGTGACCGCCGATACAATACCTTCACGCCTTGGAAAAATATCATCGAATACCTTTCTGATTTCAATAATGCCAAACACAGAGGTATTTTTTTCTAAATACAAACCATTTGGCATTCTTAGGCGTTTTGCGCCTAACCTGTAATTGTTCCCGATATTTCTATCACTACCAAACCCATAGATGCGGGTAATAGGGTTTGCGTTGGTTTGTGGGGTTTTAGTAAGGCTATATAAACCATTGCCTTTTCCATAACCAATTACAATACCTGTATTTACTTGCTTTTTATAAAGACTTATTTTATTGCCATCTATTACCCACTCGGTTTCAAATTTACTGGAAAGGGTTGCTAAAACTTCTAAACAGTTATTACCACTAAAATCAATGGTTTTTTCAGTTGATTCTACTACAATACCAATCTTATAATCAAAATTTGGATAGACACGGTTTAAGTTTAAAATCAATAAATCTAAAAAGGCTTTGGCTGTTCCCGTAAAACTAAATTCACTTTCAGTAAATCGTTTGTATCTATCTAAGAACAAATAAAGCACCTTACCCAAATTTTGTGTATCGCTTTCAAAATCCAACGAATACTCATAATTACGGCCAGCAATTTTCTTAAATGTAGATGGTGTATTGAGTGTATAGTTCTTGCTAAAAACTTTTATAAAGTCTCCTGGAATAAAATCCCTAAAAACAGCAAGGGAAAAAATCAATCGAACTGCATCAATAGCCATGATTTCGCAAATCTGCTGACTTCCTTCAATGGGCTGTACAACTGCTTTTGTAGCCCCGTTTTTATCGTATATGGTTACAGTATTCATAAAGTTATGCGATTAAGTATCTATCGTTATGATCGACCAAAAACACTTTTGGTATGTTACTGTTGGGGTCGGTTTCGCCAAAAATTAAATCAAAAGAAACTACAATACGTTTACCCTCGTAACTCATTTTCGACACGTTTTGCTGATTGATATAGTAAACCGAAAAGCTTTTGTTTAAAGAACCCAAATACAGATCGTGTACACCTGTAGCAGAAATTTCAGTGAATAAGCCATTCCACAAATTCCAAAAATTAGCTTTTGCTAAATCTTCAGTATCGCCATGCGCTTCTAATACACAGCTTAATTTGAATTGCCGGGCTTCAAATCTTGGTTGCGTTAAATCAACATCCAAGCCGTTAACTTCTGGAAAGTTATGGCTAAGGCTTTCTTTTCGTTTAGGCCAGGCAAAAAAATCGTCAAGGCCACCAGCCAGCACAATTGTGCTAAACACGGTTTTAAAATCCTTATTATTTATCTTGTTAACCATCTTAGTAGAAATATTTAGCAGCTGCTCTTAAAGCTAGTGCAGTTGTATCTTTTGTATTTGTTGCAATATCTTTTAGGTATGGCAAAAAGGTATCTGAAGTGTCGGCGGTTCGCTTCGTATTTTGCTCAATTTGTTTTTGAACTTCGTAATTGGCTTTGAGTGCCGCCAACTGATCAGCGCCCGACTGTTTTAAAATTACATTGGTTTCCAATTGCGCCAACCGCTGGCCGTTTGTTGCACCAGCCAGTATATTTGCTTGGTCGGCGGTAATGCCTTTTACAGCACCGCTGTATGAATTGCTTTCGTTGGTGGGATTAAATGAAACACCCGTGATTTGTTGTAATTTTTGAGCATCTGCCAACCCATCAGCTATAATTTTATCGTATTGCGCTTTTAAAGCGGCGATTTTAGTTTGATCTAAACCAGCTTTTGAGGCTTCAGTAAAATCATCATAAAAGTTTTGAATTTGTGCAGTTAGGCTTTTAGATTTTAAAGCATTTATCATAGCCTTGCGCATGATATCTTCAAAATTTTTCGCCCCGTCGGTAGCACCATCGGTAATGGCAGAAATTATGCCATCGCTTAAACTTTCAAAAGATGTACCTGTTAAAGTTTCTTTAATAGCATTAGCCGCCTCGTTGGCTTTCTCCTTTAAATCAATTAAACTTTGTGCAAGCCTTGCGGTATTTTCATCTAATTTGCCTTCGTCTAAAAGCTTTTGTAAAGTGGCCAAATCAGCTGTGGCAACCTGTGAAATTTGCCCTTTATCAACCAAGCCATTAAACATGCTACGTTCAAAACCGCTTTTTTCCAATGTGCCATCGTTGAATTTTTTTAGAATATCATCGATTTTTTGTACACCAGTAAGCTTGTACATGCCAATAATTTTGGAACTATTGGCAACTGCCGCTTCGCCAATTGCCCTTAGAGCTTCCTCGTATTTAGTTAGCTTTTCAGTTCCGTAAACCTTGTTGATCAATGCCAATTGGCGATCTAGAGCCTTAATTACCGCTTCATCTTTTTTGGCCTGCAAATCATTCGCATACTTCGCTTGTTCAGCTTGCGCCCTTCCAGCGCTCGAAAATATATCGCCTAACGCTTTGCCGATGCTCATGAAAGTACTGAACATACCTAGCCCACCAGAAATTTGACCTAAAACATCATCTTTTTTTATAGCTTTAAAATCCGTTATCTGCTGTTTTAACTGGCCAACATTTCCGATTACCCCACCGAGCGTGGTTAATGTTTTCCCAAAACCGCCATCAATGCTACCAACTAAACCAGCAATGTTTTGCAGTTCGCTACCTAAAGTTTTTAAACGTGCTGGTAGTCTTGATTCTAACGCTACACTTGTATCGGTAAGCTTTTCTTTTATTTGTTTTGCTAACTCTGGACTAATTTTGCCCGAAGCCTGCAATGCTTGTAACATGGCATTGGCATCGGCAATCACTTTTTTAGACGCCTTATCACTTAGCCTGTCAATGCCGTTAAATAGCGCTTTAAAAGCCGTTAATTTTTGGGTGTTTTCATCGTCCAGTTTATTAAGTGCTTCTTTATGGATTCTATCCAAAACGATTACAGCACCCGTATTGCCATTTTGAACCAACTTAGCCCGGTTAGCTTCATAAGCTTCAACCATCGCCCTGCGGGTTTGTTCATAGTTTAATAAGCCCTTTAACAACTCATCGTACTTCCTTTTTTCGGCTAAGATTTCTTCGTTAATAGCTTTGTCCAAAAAAGCTAAATATTCTTTTTGTGCACCATTCATTTTAGTGGGGTCGGTATTCAACAATTCACCACGCACAGCTTCCAATCTTTGCATGTAGGTTTTGTCGGTATCTAGCTGACCTTTAAAACGTTCATCCGCTTTTTTCTTCCCAAATGCTACTTTGAAATTTTCATATTCTTCATAAATCTTTTTTTCTTCGGCATAAGAAATTTTTAGACGCTCGGTGTTTTGTCTATAAACCAAATCAGCAATTGCCAAATCACGGGTTTTATCTAAGCCCGAACCATCAACTTTATATTTGTTTTTTGGGTTAGCATTAAATGCTTGTATTTCTTTTGATAATTTAAAAAATTTATCTCTTACGGCCTGTGTTTCAGCTTCATCTTTAGTTTGTGACTTGCGGGCATACTCTTTATTCAAATCATCAATGCGTTGTTGTAGTGCTTTTTGTTGTTTTATCAAACTGTCATCCGATCCCCCTTTTTTATCATCATACTTACCATCAAAGAAATCAAATCCCATTTTTTTGGCTAATTCCGCTGCTTGCTTCTGCATCTTATCAAATATTTTCTTTCTTGATTCTGTAAGATCATCTGCAACTTTAGCTTCACGTTCTGTAGCTATTTTAAGTAGCCTTTTTGTATTTCCATCATCTTGTGTAAATGCAGCTTCTAAACGCTCCCAAAATGTAAGATTTTCAAAGCCTTTTACACTGCCTTTTAAATTAGGGGCGGATAATGTTTGTCGGCCGTTTTCTCTAATTTGCTCAGCCTTATAAGCTTCTTTGGCCGCATCCTCTAAAGCCAGTTGAGCGGCAGCCTTTAATAACGTTATTTTGATGTAGGCATCTCCATTTCTTTGAAGTGCTTTTTCGGCTTCTATAAGATTTTTAACATATCCCGTAGTCGACCCTAAAGTCTCGTTATATTGGTTTACAACCTCTTTTTTATCCAACAAGCCCTTTTTTGCAAGGTCTATGTTAGCTTTTAATTCGGCTACATTTTTAACGGCGCTAGCATAATCAGTGCTGGCCAAAGCTCTTCCGTACGTTTCCTGCTCAAGCCTAAGCTGGGTAAGTTTGGCTTTAAACAAATCTAAAGAGATTAAAAATTTCATTACCGGTTCTGTAGCAAAAGCTAGCAGCCCCGCTACACCTACACCAGGTAAGATATAAGCAAGCTGGCGCAAACTGCTCCAAGCTTTACCTATAACATTTGTGCTTTTTGCCACAGCATTGCCGAGTGCATCAAACCCATCTTTACCAATATTTTTAACCCTTCCAATTTCTAATTGGGTTTCTTGAAGTTTTTTATTGTATTTAGCAATTATTTCGGGGTTATTTGATGATGCAGACATCGCCTCGTATTGCTTTGAAATATATTGAAGTTTTTCAAGCTTACCTGTCAGCCTATACTCTACGCCCCATTCGTTAAAACCCGATTTGCCTGCGTTATTCATCTGTTTAAGACGTGCAGCAGTCTGCTCTAATTTAGCATTGTATTTAGCAATAAGTTCGGGATTTAATGCCTCTCTAGATGCCTGAGCATAAAGTTTCATCAAATATTCCATCCGCTCTATTTGCCCTTTCGGTTTCTCAAAGTTGGGTATAGACCGACCCATGTCATCGAACCCATCTTTGCCTACATTTGTCAGCCGTTTTATTTCAGCTTCAAATGCCTGAATTTGCTGATTAGCAATTTTAATACTTCTTATACCGGTTGCCTTACTGGCATTTTCTTGATATTCAGCAAGCTTTTGTTTAAGCCTTTCAATTATGCCGATTTGTTCTTTTTGGGCGTTCTTAACCTTTTCGGTACTGTCTTTAAGTTTTTCGTTAGCCGATTTGCCGGTATTGCCAATATCGCCAACACCATCCTTTATGCGCTTAGCTTCTGCCAACGCTTCGGGGCTGTTAAACACAAAATCAATACCTAAATCTAAATCGCTCATTTTAAACCCATTTTTTTAGCGAGTTCATCGCCCGTAACTTCTACAACTTGTTTGCTTTTTTTACTCATGCCTGGGGCATCGGCTAACATCATCCGTATATTAATCCACGGAATACCCCACATGATGTAATCGTAACTCCAGCCTGTTTTTTCGGCTATCATATACGTTACACCCCAAAGGCTATGTAGGCCGGTAGCCTTTAACTCCTCTGTGTCTCCGGACTCAGATTCGGCGCAGTCATCTTCAGATGCGCTGTTAATCTGATAGTAGTCATGAAATCCTCAATGCCATTGGCAATGGTTACATTCATGATATTTAAAAGTGTTTTTTCTGCAACGCCATTAATTAACCAAGTGGCCAAAAGGCGGGCAAAAAGCCAACTTGCTAAACGGCCACGTAAAATATACACGGCAACAGCTCTAGCAATCAGCTTTGAATTTCTTTGTCTTACCCTTAATGCTTCGGTCATGTTATCCGCATGGATTCCGTTTTTTTGGGCTTTTAGATATAATATCCCAGCACGTATGTTCGTGCCTTGATATGGGTTCTTAATGGTTAGGCTGATTGTCTTTTTGCCGAAAACCCGCAAAAACATAGGTGCTTTAACCGAAAGTTTAACACCTATGTCCAATAATGTTTCAGCCGCCTTTAATTCGATGCTGATGTTTTCCATTACGCTGATGGTTGTTTACCGTACATAAATGGTGATACGCCATCTTTGGTAGGTGTTAAAACCCTTGCTTTACAGCGCACAACGTTTACGTCGTTTGTGGTAAAAACACCAACTAATGAAGCGGTAATTTTAACGCGTGGGTATAACCAGTCTTCTTCCTGCGTATCGGTAAGTTTCAGCGTTTTTTCAACGTTAACGACTTCACGCGGTTCGTGGTAAATTTCTTCGCCCGGATCACCCGTGATACTACCGCCCGTTAAATCAGCAATTACTTCTTTATCAAATGTCAGCAAATCCCAAGCGATTTCCTTAACGCCCAATTTTGAAATGGTAATAGCTGGCGCACCGCTTACGCCCTCTTCAAAAATATCGGTTTCGGTAGGTTCGGTAGGGGTAACTTTTACGGTGTTTTCCCTTGATTTTCCGGGCGATGTTAAAACAAGACCGGGGCCGCCATCTACAGCAATAGCACCAAGCTTTAGGCCGTTTATTTTCAAGCCATAACTAAATTGATTTGACATGTTTTTAAATTTTAAAGGGTTTTAAAATGATTTTAAAACAGCTTTAAACCGAAGCCTAAAGCTGTTTTTGATTAATTAGGTTTGCGCCTGTTAATTAGGCTTTGTTTTTTTCGGCTTCAGTTATTTCAGCTAATATCAAAGCTTCTTTTTCGGCTATTTGCTCTTTCAACTTTGCAACGCCCGCCATGTGGTTAGGCTTTTTGTCAAAAAGTTCTATATATGTTTTAACCAATTCGGCTTTTTTTTCTTCAGCCGATAATTCGGGGGTTTTAGTTCCTTCAGTACCTTCTCCAGTCCCTGTACCTTCGTCAGTTCCTGTTCCTTTAGTACCTTCGCCATCAGTAGTTGCACCGTCAGTTCCAGCTTCGCCAGTGATTGCAACAACTTTAGTTGAAGTGGTTTTTTTAGCTTTGATTTCCTCAAATTTTTCAGCTAAACCAATCAACGCCCGGCTAACCGTTTCGATACCGTCTTTATCCCAGCCTTCAGCATAATGCAAGGCACGGAACATGTTGCCATCTTTAGTGAAGTAAACTTTATCTACTCCAGCTTCTTTTTCAAAGAGTTCTTTTGCTCTTTCTAAATTTTCTTTTTTCATGGTTAAATACTTTTATCCTTTAAGGCTTGAATAATTTTTACCGCATCAGCCCAATCTAATTTGCCATCGGCGGTAATATCAATGGCTAGGGCTACTGCAATTTTTAAGCGTTCGCCATTTTTATCGGCGGTATCTAAGCTTTGCAGGATTTCAGAAACTCGAATAATAATTTCTTGCGGATCAGTTAGATCAGCAACTGAAGCGAATAATTTAAACCGCTTTAAAAAGCTTGGTAAATAGCCACGTAACCAAACCAAAGCTTTATCATCTACAGCCGTTGGCGTTAGCGTTGTAATAATGTCAACCGCTGGGTTATCAATAGCCACATACAGCGCATCAACAACGGCAACCGCCAATTTTAAAGCTTGCTTATAATGACTACTCAATCCCGAAAACAAGCTTTTAATGCTTTCGATAAGTCTTTTTATAAAATTTTTCATATTGATTTATTTTACTTCAAATGGATAGATATAGCCGATAATGTTTAAGCCATCAGCTTTAAATGCTCTACTAACTGTTCTTAGCTTTTTCGCTACGCAATTGCCTTCACGGCTTCCGGTGGCATTAGTATTCCCCTCTACGTTTTTGATAGTATTCGGGGTTAAATCAGCTTCGATTACAATACCCATGTGGCCACGGTCTGTTTTTCCAAACTGGTAAACTGCAATTGCTCCAACTTTAGGGATTGAACCCGTGGCAAACGTGCCATTCTCCTTAACCCTACGGTAAGTATCTAAAGCACCGCCAGTAAAGCAGTTTTTAATTATGGCCACAAAACCAGCATTATCGGCGTAAGCCTGTAAATAAACCAGCTTTACAAAAAACGCACACCACGGAGCGCCCAAATAAAAGCCTACGGCTATCATTAATTTTTGGAATGATGCATTCCAAAAGCCCTGGTTGTTCGGCTTTTCAATTATGCCCACAAAGCCCGTGGCTATTTCAACTATTTTTGATGCTCTGCTCATGATAAGAGGTTATTAAGTTTTTCCTGTATTTTGCTAATCCAATGGGTTTTGTCTTTACCGCTGATCACGGCCAAGTTTTCGAGTACTGAAATGATATTTTCAAGTACGATTTGAGCGACTAAAAAGAGGTGCAACCAATCGAAAATAACAGCAGCAGCCGTTTTATCGTGCGCCCTAAAGCTGGTGGCAAACACATAAGGCAAAGCGATAAGCACCAAGTAATAAAATACCTTAAAACTAAATCGGCTTAGCTTCATGCTACTGATTGCTTCCTTGCGGATGTGCGCAGCAATTAACCCGCTACTTAATTCAGCAAAAAAAACAATGATCAATAAGGCAAAAGCATAAGCATCTAAACCAAATACACGATCAATAAAAGGGAAGCAAACACTTATCATAGCACTGGCGATTGTTAATCTGTATTTAGATGTAGGCAATAAGCTTTGGCCAAATTCAAACCAGCTATGGTAATCGAATGTTGCAAGCAATTTGTTTAGGTATTTCATTGGTGTAATTTTAGAGGTTAAGCGGGTGGCACGTAGCCTCCCCGCTATAGTTTAACCTTTATGAATTAAGCGCCTGTGGCTTGTGATAACTGGATAATACCTTTGCTATCGCTTCTACGGACACGACCCCCAGCACGTAACAATGTGCTGTAAATGTCTCCGTAGTACTGTGGATCATTGATGTTATCGAAAAACTTCACTTCGCCTACTGCTGATGCTAAAGAATCTTTTTGCCAAATAAGCGTAACCTCTTTATCAGTGGTAGCGCTAACCGCTCCAACAGGTTTTACAGCTGCAGTATTATCTACTACTGCTACCGAGCTGCGCTCTAAAAATGTGAAGCCAAACAATTTCCCAATCACGCCTTCTTTAGCATCCAAATAAGATGAAAAGTCTTTATACTGGGTATCGCTCATGCTTTGGATTAAGTGATCCAACATGTTTGCCGATGGCATTACGAAACGGTTTGCTTTTGGCACACCATCATTATTAAATTTGGTCATTGCGATACGCAAATCAGCAGAAGTAAATAATTTAACATTACCAGTTGCACCCGGTGCAGTTGCTCCAGCTGATGCGCCAGTAGTTGCCAACTTAGCACCGCCTGCCAAACCTGTTAACCATTTTACGATCATATCTTCAGCAACCGCTTCATTTACTGCCGATGCATGATCGCCCAAAACACTATCGATTTTATTATATGACGACTCATATTTTTCAGCATCCTGAATATGCGTTGGAGTTGTGGTGTAAGGCTCTAAAATGTAACTAACATCAGTATCGGCACGGCCAACAGCCACAGCAGGGAACGAATTTCGGTTTTTGATTACCTCGGGCTTTGCACCAATTTGTGGGATGTGGACAACCTTACCAGCCAAAACATATTGACTATCATCAAATGTGTTTTTCAAAAAGGCGTTATCTTTCCAAAACCGTTCAATTAGATAATTTACCCAAAGTTCCACCTCAACACCAGCTAAATGCACATTTCTATGTTTTGATTTGGTTAAAGCAACACCAGCAATTACAGCCAGTACTACGCCAACTGCAATCAAAGCTTTCGGAGCTTGCGTGTATTCGGTAATTACATTTACCGCTGGCGAAGCCATTAATAAGAAGCCAATAAAGGCGATTAAAATTTTTAAATGTTTCATTTTTGTTTTATAAAAGGTTAATACTTTGTTTAAAATTGTTTTAAAGGGGTTTTATAGGATAGATTGATTAGGCGTTTTTAGGCTCTTTGCCGAATTTATCCTTGAATATTCTCGAATATTCTGCTGAAGCATTAAGCTTCACAAAACCTAAATCGTCTGAAGCGAATAATTCGTCAAACGTTTTTGCTGTTAGCTGGGTAAGCTTATCTGTGTCAGTTTTTTTACTTTCAAGCGCCAGCTTAATTGATGGATTACCAACCTTGCCATTCAATAGAGTTTCTACACTTGCAAAATCTTTTTGCGCCAAGGCTACATAACCTGCTTTTTCATCAGCTGTAATTTTGCGGGCATCAACAGCACCCTGTACCAAGGTTTCAATTTTAGCAGCTAACGTAACAGCTTTTTCAGCTTCTACATCAGCTTTAAGTTTTACAACTTCATCATTAAGCGTAGATTTTTCACGGGTTAAGCTTTCGATTTCAGTTTTTTGAGTTTGAGCCAATTGCACCACTTCGGCAATTTTAGCTTCATACACAGCAGGGGCATCGTTTGGTTTAAGCCCGAGCAATACGGCCGCCTTTTCTGCGGACAATTGGATTTTTTCCATTTCTGATATAATTAAAGGGTGTTTAATAGTGGGGATTGTGGCATTTTCGCCATCAGCAGAAAGCATAATGCGCTCTTCGGCATCATTGTAAAGCGCCACTTGTAAAGCATCATCATTACCGCCTATGTCGCATAAACTGATTTCCTGCAATACAGATTTAATAAGCGTGGCACTCCTTTGGCCTGCTAAAACATATTCAGGTTCATCGCTCCATTCTCGTGGTATTAAACCGGCTGAAGCCATGCGGATTGTACCGTTTTCGTATTTTTTATAAATCCGCATCGCGAACTTATCGGTTTCATCAAAAACAGGTAAGCCAGTAATTACGTTGCCTAATTCTTCATCAAATTCACGTTTTAACTCAATTACATTACCCAATGGCAAAATGATTGTATCAGCGCTACCAATAGCACGTATATGCATCCACAACATTGAAGGATTCTTATTGTACTGTGTTAACTCTATACCATCAGTAAGTACACGAAAACCATAAAAGTTAATTCGTTCGCTGGTTACTACAACACGTTTACTGGCTCGTTTCATTTAGGCGTTTTTTGCTTTTGTTGCCACAAACGTAACCCGCCAAAAACGCCTAAAAAAATGGGTTATTTATATCATAGCAATGGTTTTATGTTATCATCGCAATAATTGCTATGATAGAAATAGTCGGTTTTTTTAGCCTGTATATAGCGTGCATTTTTGGGATGTTATGGCAAAAAAAAGGCTTACAAAAGAGGAATTAGAAAGGCTAAAAGAACATGCAAAAGTTCTTTACTTGCATGAGAACATTACCAACCAAAAAGATTTAGCAAAACGTGTTGGCGTAAGCGAAAACACAATTAGCAAATGGGTTATTGAGGGTAAATGGGCTAATCTTAAAAAGAATTTTCTTTTAACCCGTGAAGAACGCATGAGCGATCTATTGGATGAATTAACAGAAATTCAAACAGCGATCAAAGGTCAAACCGACGGCAAAAGATTTGCAGATCATAAGTTGGCTTTAGTTCGCCGTATGCTGGTTAATGATATTAAAGCTTTAGAGGTTACCGCCAGCAAACCCGAAATTATTGCTTCGTGCATGGACTTAATAAAATTCGTTCGCCCCGAAAATGCTGAAGAAGCCAAAATCATAACTAAGTGGGCTGATATTTTCATTAAAACATTATTGCGATGATTTTAAGTACTGCTGAAAAACATGCTTTATTTGATTGGGATAAGTTTGTTGAAGATGGAAATAGGGATCATCCTGTTTTGGTTCATGCCAGTGAATTAGAAAAACGAAAATGGCTTGAAAAACTTGAAGCTGATGATGAAGCTTGGTTTAAATATATTTTCGCAAACTTTTACACAGCCGAACCCGCTGAATTTCAAAAATCAGCAACCCGAAGAATAATGAACAACCCCGAATGGTTTGAAGCTGTTGTTTGGGCAAGGGAATTATCAAAAACAGGACGGGCTATGATGATGGCTATAAAGCTATCTGTAACGGGAAAAAAGCGTAATTGGTTTTTAGCTTCTAATAGTTATGATAATGCCGTTAGGCTTTTACGGCCTTTTAAAGCAGTTTTAGAAAACAATGCCCGTTTAATTGATGCTTATGGCATACAAAAAAGCTACGGTAGTTGGACTGATGGCGAATTTATAACAACTCAAAAAGTTGCTTGGAGAGCGATCGGCGCAGGCCAAAGCCCCAGAGGTAGCCGTAATGATGAAGTTCGCCCGGATGGAATTATTGTTGATGATTTTGATACTGACGAGGATTGCCGTAACCCCGATACCGTTAAGCAAAAATATGATTGGTTTGAAAAAGCTTTAATTCCTACACGATCAATATCTACGCCTTTATTAATCATTTGGAATGGGAATATTATAGCAGAAGATTGTTGCACCGTCAGAGCGATTAAAGCATGTGACTATTGCAAAATCGTTAATGTTCGAGATAAAAACGGAAAATCGACATGGCCACAAAAAAATACCGAAGAAATGATAGATATAGCTTTAAGGAATTTAAGCTATAAAGCCATTCAAGGTGAATATTACAACAACCCAATCACTGAAGGCCGTGTGTTTAAAAGCCTACGTTACGGTAAAATCCGCAAGCTAAGAGATTATCAATATTTAGTTACTTATACCGACCCCAGCTATAAAAGGAAAGGAGATTTTAAAGCAACTGTTTTGGTCGGCCGTTGGAAAAACGAATACCATGTAATTAAAATTTATTGCGATCAAACCAGCACCAGCCAAATGCTGGATTGGAACTACGAAATATTAAAGTTTGTTAATGGCGAAGTTCCAGTGTACTTCTATATCGAATGGCCTTGGATTGATGATATGTTAAGGCTTGAATTAACACAGGCAAATATTAGGCATGGCGTTACGCTCAATCCAAAAGCTGATGACAGGGATAAGCCCGACAAATACCACCGTATAGAAAGCACTTTAGAGCCATTAAACAGAAATGGCGAATTGATTTTTAATGAAGCCGAAAAAGAAACCCAGCACATGAAAAACATGGAGGGACAATTTTTAGCGCTTAGCCCTACAAGCCGTGCGCATGATGATGGACCTGATGCCGTTGAGGGTGCAGTTTGGGTGGTAAATAATAAAGCTTCAAATAACATTGGCAAAGTTCAAACAATAGCATCAACCCGCAGGGGTTCTAAACGAATAGGATAATGAGTTTTATAACTAAAGAAGATTTCACTTCGCACATCTACGAAGATACCATAGATGCAATCAGTAACGATGATGATGCAAAATTAGACACTGCTATTAAGTCGGCTATCCAGCAGGCCAAAGGCTATTTAAGCCGGTTTGATATTGAGGCAATTTTTGCAAGCGAGGGCGAAGAAAAAGACAACTTTGCCGATCTAATAAATTACATAAAAGATATTGCCAAATGGCGTTTTATTGCCGTATGCAATTTGCAGATTGACATCAAGCTGGCAGAGAGTTGCTACCTATCAGCGGTTTCCGAACTGGGAAAAATTCAAGCGGGTAAAGTTGTGCCTTACGGCTGGCCATTTAAAGAAGAAGAAACCGACACCGGGGCGTTTACTATAGCCAGCCGGCCAAAAAGAGGTAATTATTTTTAATTTTTCAACGCAATGACTAAGAGACAAAAAGAAATAGGCTTTAAAATGCGCAATAACAAAACTGCTGAAAGCACACAAACGCCTGTAATTGTTCAGCAACTTACCGTTAGGCCGTACAACCGCCAAAGTCAAGATTTAACCAACTGGCGTAACGCAACTAAGGCAGCCGAAAGCTTGGTGCCTCGCAGGGTTACGCTTTATGATTTATACCATGACATTGAAACAACAGATGCGCAGGTAATTGCCGTGTGGGGAAAGCGTGTTGATGCTGTAACAAGTGCCGACTGGCAGTTTACCGATAAAGACGGCAATCCTGTTGACGAAATAAACCAGCTTATTGATTGTATCGGTTTTGAGAATTTGTTAACAACCGTAATGAAAAGTAAATCATGGGGCTACAGCATGTGCGAGCCTACATTTTTCATTAATGACAATGGACAAAATGAATTTTCGCTATATAATGTGCCACCAAAGCACATGCGCCCAGAAAGTGGCATAATCGCTTATGAACAAAGTGCCGATCAGGGCATAAACATTCGTGAAGGCATCTATGCTAAAACCATTATGGAGTTTGGCGAAACAAAAGATTTAGGTCTTTTACTTTCGGCCTGTATGTACGCCATTTTAAAACGTGGCGACATTAGCGATTGGGCAGAATTTATAGAGATATTCGGGCGCGGTATTATTGATGCCACATGGGATGGTTTTGATGAAAGCCAGCGTATAGCATTGGCCAAAACATTTGAAGAAATGGGGGGCGGTGGCGTAATCATCCGGCCGGATGGCACCAATGTAGAAATACACCAAAATACGGGCAATGCCAGTGGTCAGCTTCAAGAAAGTTTTGCCACCAAAATGGACGGCTACATCAGCAAAGCTCTATTAGGCACAACAGAAACCACCGAAAGCAGCAAAAGCAGTGGCTACGCGCAGGCAGAAATACACCAAAACTCCGACAACAAAAAACATGAAAACGATGTAACATTTGTTAGGCGCTGTTTAAACAGCCGTTTCATTAAGGTTTTAAAGGCCGCAGGTTTTGACACTAAAGGTGGCACATTTGTTTTAAAAAGCAAAAGTGAGCTTTCTTTAAAAGAAGAATTTGATATACACCTCAAAATGGCAAAAGAGCTGAATATTCCCTTTGACGATGATTTCTTTTACGAAAAATACGGGATGCCAAGGCCAAAAAACTATGATGCGCTAAAAAAAGCCACTGAAGATAAAAAGAACGCAGTTTTAGAAGAAAAAAAGAGTAAAGAAATTGAAGATACCCCCCCGCCTTCAAAAGACAAAAAGGCAAAAAAGGCATCAAAAAAGAAAGAAGAATTAACCTTTTTAAATAAAATTTTACGGCTTTTTCGCTCCGCCCCGGTAGCGATAACCGGGGCGACACCAATATGCTGTGGAATTCGCCACACGAACATTAACCTTTCGGCTTTTGTTGCCGAAAAGGTTTTTGATACGTTAAGCGATGGCTTGATTAAAAGGGCATACGAAGCCAAAGGCGAAATGCTTTTTGATGCTGATTTATTTAGCTATACCGCCAAAACCTTAAATAGTGGTTTTATTGATGGCTGGCGTAAAGAACCTGTAAAACTTGCTGATTTAGGTTTTACCTACGGCGTTGATGATCCTGCCATACTTACCGCTTACGAAATGAACTTGTTTCGTTTTGCTGGGGTAAAAACACTCTATGAAGCTCAACAGCTAAATGAGCTGTTCCGCAAATGCAAAAGCTTTAAAGAGTTTTACGATACGGCCAGCGCCATGTTGAAAGTGCATAACCGTACATGGCTCGAAACGGAATACAATACCGCCATTGCAGCAGGCGAAAGCGCTGCCACTTATGCACGGTTAATGAAGCAAACGGATTTATTCCCATACTGGGAATATAAAACCATTGGAGATGAAAAAGTAAGATTTTCACACCAGCTTTTGGATGGCATTATTTTGCCGTGGAATCATCCAGCGTGGCAATACATTTTACCACCTAACGATTGGAATTGCAGATGCTACATTGTACCACGTACAAAAGGAGAAGTAACGGCAGCGCAATTGGCTAATAGCGAAGAAAAAGTAAAGGCATATTTAGAAAGCGAAACTTTTAAAAAAGAAGCTAAAAGCGGATGGGGCATTAACCGTGCAGATAAGGCGCAAGTATTTACCGAAAACCAGCATTACACAAGCAACTATTTGGATGCCGTAAAAAAACTGGATGAATTAAACCCGAAAGAATTTGGGCTGAAAGATTTAGAAGCTGTTAAGGAAAGCAAAACCGAACCGTTTAAACCAAAATTTGCCGATAATGAAAAAGCTGAAGCTATTGCTGATTTTTTCAGTCAAACAGAAAAAGCAACCGCAAGAAAGTACATTTTGAACGATTTGAGCAATAGACCTGTAGTAATCACAAAATCTACCGTTAGTAGCCACACAAGCGATAAGGTAGAAAAGTATTTAAACAGACATGTTTATTTAGATGAACTGAAGGATATTTTAAAAAGCCCGGATGAAGTTTGGTTAAACGCTTATAAAGAAAAAAGCCTTAATAATTACACCTACATCAAATATTATAAGGATAGGGCAATAGCAGTTGTAGCAAGGTTAAAAGATGATTTAAGCTTAGAAATTGAAACGTGGTACGAAATTACTACTGATGAGTTACGGCACGGCTTACTGATCGCAAACAAATGAGCCGAATAGCAAAACTATTCGGCTCATGTAAGGACTTGAAATAATTGAACCCGATTAAATCGGCAGTAATACTGATACCGCAATCCTTAACGGCACTGTAACTAAAACAACCATTTCAACACAAAATTAGCAATTAAAATGCCAAAAGCAAATGAAAGACTTTGACAGTAAGTTAACTACATTTTTTAATCAGCTTGATGATCGGATGAAAAACTATTTTCCGAACATGGTAGCTGAAACGGCTGTAGAGGTTTTTAAAGAAAGCTTCAAAATTAAAAGCTGGGATGGTACACCGTGGCCAGCTTATGGAAACCCACGCCGTGAGCCAAAAAAAGGAAGTTTGATGATGCGTTCAAATGCTTTGTTTGCATCTATTCGGCCAGTATCGGTAACACCATTGAAAGTAACCATCAATGCAGGTAATAGCCGGGTACGATATGCTCGCATCCATAATGAGGGTGGCCGAATTAGTGGCGCAAGGCGTATAAGCGCACACTACAACAATAACTATATGGGCAAAGGCAAAAGGGTGGCTATAAAGGCACATACCCGAAATGTAAACTACAATATGCCACAACGCCGGTTTATGGGCAAAAGCCAACTGGTTTTTAACGCCATAACAAACCGATTTAAAACAAGCTTTAAAACCTTTTAAAATGAAAAAATTATATTTAAAAACGCTAACGAAGTTTAGCGAAAGACCAGGAATAAAATTTGTAGATAAAGACCGTGGCCAGATAGATCATTATGAAACACGGCCAGCCGTAAAACTTCCATGCGCCCTGGTTTCAATCTCTATACCGAAGCGCAAAAATCTTGCTTCAGATGCACAGCTTTGCAACGCCGTTATTACCATTCGTTTAGCATTTGAACGTTACGGCGATACAAGCAACATAAGTAACCAACAGCGGTTAAACTTAGCATTAGCCTACTGTGATGAAGTTGAAGCGGTTGAAGTACTTTTTCAGGGCTATACAGATAACGAAATGAGCCCTTGGGAGTGTGTTAGCACAATAGAGGAACAGCGCCCCGATTTTGAAGTGGTCAAGTTTACGTTTGCAACCTGCTTTACAAAAGTAATTGTTTAAATAGAAAGCCCCGAAATATCGGGGCTTTCTATTTATAATGGGAATACTTTTTGAATATTCGATATTTCCCACTTATCATCATTCGGTATGTTACCGGGCAATTTTGTAAAATGAACAATATATGAATTTCCGTTGTAATCCGCCGTGTAATTATAGATTGTTCTACCAGCTAAATTATTTTCTCCAGCTTCTAACAACCCGTTAAATGATAATCTTTCAATTTGATTTTTTTCGTCATGAGTTAATTTACTCCACAATATATCAGAAATTTCTTGCGCAACAACATTCCATAATAATCCAACCATAGGGGTATCTTTTAAATTACTACCCCTTTCGGTAACGACACTTACTACACCATCAAAAAAGGTTAAGGTTATAAATGATATATCCCATTTTTCAGCATAGTTCAATTCAAAATTAAACTTCACAATAATGGGTTGATCATCTTGAATGAGTTCGTAATAAAAATTTACTTTTTTACCGTTCGGTAGGGTTAAAACTTTGTTAAATTCCATAATTACATTAATTTATAATGTAAAGATATGTATAAAGTTTAATTCCAATTGAAGTGCGGGTAACGTTTGCTTAACTGCTTACGGCTGGGAGCATTTTGTTTGATGTCTTTTAAAAGCGAATCATTTTCGGTAAGCTGGCGTATAATAGTTGTGCCAGCTATAAAAAATTCCTTTTCCATATCAGCTATGGCATCATCAAAACGTTTGCGTAAAATATGGTAGTAAAAGTAAAAACGGTAAGCCATGCAGGCATCACGATCAAGGGTGTAGATGTTTCTTTTGCCTTTGCGTGAGGCATCAGGTTCAAATGCAGGCGGGAAGATAGATGTAATGGTTTGAGCGCCTCTGATCATAATTTGCTTGGTACACAAAAATACCATCAAATATTAGTGTTTTGCAAATTGGGTTTTGAACATAAAAAAAGCCCTTATTAAAAGGGCTTAAAAATTATTCTTGGTTTATTTTTCGGGGTTCTTCAATAAATTTACCCTGCCTGTCCGTTAATATAACGTATTCTCCCAAAACCTTATTTCCATAACTATTATTAGCATAACAGTCTAAATAAACGCGATAGCAGATCAATTTATTTAGTTCAGCAACTGGCAGTTTCTGCAAGCTTTGAGTTAATGTGTTTTTATCTTCAATAGCTTTGTTGTAAGCTGCCAACGCCGTATTAGCTTCATTTTCTTTGTATTTTAAATATCTAAGAGAATTTTTAACTGCCGCAGTGGATGTATCTGCTTTTGCATATAAGCGTTCATGCGCTTCTTTAGTGTTGTAGTACTCCCTCAATTTGCTTTTGTAATCACTAACAAAAGAAGACGTATCAAGCGTTGCTATGTTATTGGTAATACTAATTAAAAGTTCGTTGATGCGTTCTTTGTTCGTAACTGGATAAGCACCGATCTTCAATAACTGATAACTGTATTTATCTTTAAAATTAAGAGGCACATAAACCGCTTTAAAATAGTTTTGCACTTTAATTTTCACAATATCGACCTCACTTTGCGTTTTTTTCTTTTGCGCCATTAAACCAAATGGCAATAGGGTTAAGAGTATTAAAAGCTTTTTCATCATGTGAAGTTATAATATTTTAAACACGATTTAAATATTTTCCGTACATACTTTCAAATTGCGTTACCAGCGCTGGTAATTCAGTTTCGGTATAAGCATTAAACGGCTTATGTAACGTACCATATTTAACGCACCAGCCATTTACCTTTTCCATATTGATTTTACCGCCGTAAAGCTTCCAGCCCTGCTCATGCGCCATGCTTAAAAGCTTGCGTTGCATCTTTTCTTTGGGTGTAGGCTCTTTGCCGTCATCATCTAAATGCTTTATCAGCAACCAAGCTTCGTGGCCGTACATTTTGCTTACGCTATCGGTACGGCCATCAGTAAAGCTATAGGCCAGTTCTTTACTAAACGGCAACAATTTCATTTTGCTCATTAAGGTTTTAACCTTTATTAATTGCGGGGTTGTGATATTTTCCATACTATAATTTAAAATCTGATTTAATTCGCTCTCCTACTTCGCTTACTGCCACTTTTGCGTATTCTTTAGCTATATCTTCCATTATGCCTGGCGTTCTTGCGTCGTAAGCTCTAATTGCTTGGGTTACAAAATCCCTCATATCTTTATATCCATAGGCGTTAAGCACTTCGTCTCTCACTTTCTCTAATGGTTTCATATTCAAAGTTATTGATTGAGGTTATTAGATTTTTACGGTTTACCGTAGGAATGCAATGTAAATTCAACATCATACCCCAATTCAACAGCAAGCCTGTGGCTTTCAAACTTTCCATAAGTAGCAATTGCATTATGAAAACCGTACAAGGAATTAAATGCTTCTATTGTCAATTCTTTAAACGGTAAAGTAAACCCCTCACCAAATATTTTATCAAAATCTTTGCTTTCCATTTCTACTAAAGGCTTTAACTCTTTATGTGTTGGCAATACTTGATGTTCTAATGCGTAAATCCTTTTTCTGAATTTACAATATGCCTTAAAGGCTTCCTTTGGAGAATGATTAGATTTAAAATAATAATCAAGAACATCAAAATGTCTTGCTTCTACTATTATATTGCTGTCATCAGCAATCTTCTGAATATCATACAGATATTGACAAAATTTTGAAATCATAATATTGGTTCTTTAATAGTTTATGCATCATGTTAAGGGCTTGAATTACTTTTCCCGTTTCCAGTCAACAGCATAATATTCTTTATTTAAATAGTTTTCGGGGTGTGCTTTGCGTATTCCTGTACGCTGTAAATAGCTTTCGTAAGCTTTAATGTTGCTAATAGCCTGCATCTTTTCGGCATCGCTAAGCTTTTTATACATGGGTTCGCTACGCTTACGGTTAATCTTCATATCGTAAGCTTTCCAAAAGGTATCAAAGCTTAAATCTGCTGGTACTTCTTTTATTGAGCCTTCTATCTTTTTTTGAAGCAATGTTAGTTCAGCTTCGTTAACGGGTAAATTCCTTTTTAGCCATCCCACAACCGCTTCGTTTTCGCTTTCGTTATGGTAAAAAATCAAATTATCAGCTTCATCATACCCAAAGGTTACGTGTCCTGTAAACCTTGGGCTTGTTAAAATATACTTTTTCATGCTTCAGCGGGGGTTTTATCGGTGTTTTTACCTTTAGTTTTAGTGGTGTTTTCTGCACTTACCCCCATAGTTTCAGCGGGGGGTATATGCGTTTTTTCCTTAGTTTCAGCCATTGAAATCGCCAATTGCCCACCCTCTTTTGCTTGTTTTTTTAAAAAGAAATTGGGATTTAACTCTCTAGCCCTTTGTTCCCAAATGATATATGGCTCAAAAGAACTAAACCTACTCTTGTTCACATGGCATATATATTTATCAACTGATAAGCCTAAATGTCCATCAAACTCAATATCAATGCCTATTTGGTTTTTTGGCTCTTTTATACTTTTAGCGTGATCAATAAAAATAAAAGCCTTTTTTTTGCCATACCTAAGCTTTAGATATAAATAATCATCCCATCCCCATTTTGTATATTTAAGGCTATCTATAAAGATAAAATCGGGGCTGTTTCTTTTATCAAGCCACTCGCAAAGTTCATCCCTATAAGTAGAGTTTAGCTTTCGACTTTCATTTGGATCAGCCCAAATTACCCTACCGCTTACCTCCTCCATCTTATTTCGATTTATCGATGATTGTAAATCGCCTCCATGGCCTTGTTCATAACTAACCCAAGCTACCGTACCGAACTCGCTTAACATCTTCGCAAACCTTACACAAAACTCTGTTTTTCCGTTACCAGCTTTACCGTAGATTATGCATATAAAATGCCTTAAGATTTGGCCTAAAATCCCTTTCCATTCGTTAGGTATTTCTAAATATTTAAATCGTTTTTGTTGATATTGTACCGTTCCTAATGTTTTCATTTAAAATTTTTTGATTGGTTTTATTTGTAATAACCGTTGGTTATAGTGCTTTTTAAAATACGTTTCGGCCTTTTGCTTCGTTTCAGCTACAACTACCACACTATCGGGTAATTGTAGCTTAACGTGCCACGGCTCGTGGTAAATCAAAAAGGCTTTCATTGTTTGCTAATCATCTAGCCTAATGGTACTGCCTTTGCCAAAAGCGCCTTTGGTAACAGTACCTGTAACCGTATCGCCATTTACAGCAACGGCCTTAAATCGGGTTTGGTAATCATCTTTGCTTTCTGTCCAATAGTCGTAACCACCAACTTCAATTACTTTGTAGCCGTTACGCTCTAAGGTTTTCTTTGCACCAGTTTCGTCGGTTAAACATGCTGTTAGCATTGTTAGTGCTAATAATGATAGGATTGCTTTCTTTTTCATATAACTTTTATTGGTTTTTAAATTATCTGGTAATTAGCCGATATTTTCATTTATCGGAATATTACCCGATATGTTGCGTAAAAACACCACAGCTGTATTGTTTTTCATGCTTTCAGCGTGTTTACTGCCACACCTACGGGCGTTAACGCCATAGGTTGCGTATTGGGTTTGCTTAACTTTGCCCGCAACAATTTCAAATACCTTTTTACTTTTGTCGCTTTGCTTGTAAAAGGTATCGCCAATGGATAATTCGCCAGCGGTTGTAACTTGATTGCGTTGCATCTTAAAGGAGTTTTAAAGGGTTTTAAATTTGTTGTTTCTAAATTATTGTCGTGGCCACAGCTATCACAAATTGAACTTAGACGAGCATCGTAGTCTAAACCGCAATTTTTGCACTTCCACCATATTTCGTGGTTAAATAGTTTATAGATCATCTTATTTCCAGTTGAATGTTATATCCAAATTTTGAGCATAGCTCATTAATGGCTTTTGATTGGCGAGCTGGTAAAGCAGATAATTCATTTTCACAGGTAAAAGCTGTTTTTGAACGGGCTTTAAGTTTCACAAAAGACTTAACCACCTCATGTAATTTATACCTCCTGTTTTGCGCTGGCGTTCTTTTATTCTTTTTCATAAATAATTATTTTCTATCCATTGTATTGCTTGCAAAATGATTAGTGGAATTTGATGCACGATTGAGTTGCCGACGGCACCAAGTCTAATAATGTGATCGGGTATCCCATAAGCCACAGGGAAAAGTGCGGGTTCGCACTGGCTTTCTTCAAATTGTAGAAAAGCATTGCCGAATGCCCCCAATGAATATGCCTGTTTACTCTCTTTAAAGATTGCTCCAAAGTCAACCTGTAATAACTCTCTCCGTCTTTGAACATTGGAGTAGGCAACAAGCCAAACTCTTTGCCGTGCGTGGTGGGCGTTGACGCTGACAGCTGGAATATTATACGTTTGGCAGGTGTAGCCGATACTTTCCAAATCAGTGATCTTTTGGTCGAGTACCATGTTACTGATTGTTCCAGCAACATTCTCGTTAATAACCCAATCGGGTCTAATTGTTTGTATTCCTTTAAACATAACCGGCCAGCGGTAACGGTCATCTTCTTTTCCAAGTCCTTTTCCTGCTGTACTGCTGGGCTGGCAGGGATCGCCTCCAAAAATGATATTGGTAAAGGGCAAATCCCTGGCATATTCATCGTGTCCGTATAATTTTCCATTTGGGTAATTTTGTCTTAAATATTTCCACAAACTGCGGTTGCTTTCAATGTGGTAAAGGGTTTCTATATTTAGCTTTTGGGCGGCGTAACTGAAACCATCTACCCCCCCCGAATACCAGGAGCCAGCGGTTAATTTTTTCATGGCTTTTTCCTTCGCTTTTTTATTTGTTCGGGTGCATCCATTGCTAAGCCTAAAGCAAAAACACAAAGGATAGCCAGCACTGCGTTTACGCTATCGATCATGGCTATACCTTTCTACCAGCTTCATAAAAATTACGGGTAATTCGTGCTGTTGGTAAGTGCCACCAATTTCTTTTTCGAGCAGGAAACGAATAGCTACCAGTGCACCTAATTTATCTTTGATGTAGGCTTTGTGTTCAAATTCTAAAGCCAGCTTATCGTATTGCTTAATGTTTTTAAGCTTCATGTAACTAAGGCTAAACTTTTCTACTATTTGTTCTTCAAACATTTCTTCTAAGTGGCCATAAACAGCCCCTAAAATGTTTTTTAGGGGCTTAATCACATCGCCTAAATAGGTTTCGGGTGCATCGCGTAAAAGAGCTTCTAAAGCTTTTTTAGCAGCACTTTTTTCGCCATCAGTACCGCCCCGCTTTACGAGTTCGTAAATCTTTGCGAGGCGGTTTTTAAGTTCAATGTTTTCCATAGTTAGGCTTCAATTTCTATAGCTGAAAAATTCAATTGAACGTCGTTGTATTCGCCGTTATCAGCACGTAACCATACACGGAAATACTCTTTACTATTTGGGTTGCGGATGGCTTTTGTAATCAAATTCATAGCTTCGCTATATCGGGCATCTTTTATGCGTTCTTCATACCTGCGTAAACCTAATACCCGTTTATGGTCAAGATTGCCGTTTGAGGTTTGGAAAGCATCCATTACCAAGGGTTTTACAAAATCCTTTGCGCCATTAAGCCCATCCGCTAAAACTTCATCAAGCTTCGATTTAGCAAGCTCTATTGTATTTTCGTCAAAGGTTGGGGGTTTACTTATCGCAACCTCAACCTTAATGCTACGGTCGAAACTGTAAAAGGTGGCATTACCTTTTCCCTGTCCAATTTTACCGTTGTTCTCTTTGCAAAAAACTTCGTACAGCTCCGTTACTACAGTTTTAATGGCGCTTTTAAAATCGGCTAAGCTTTTATTAATCCTAACGGCTTCCTTTGCTATTTTAGCCAACTTGCGTTCAGCAGAACGTTCGTAATTTGTTGTGCGGGAATATGGTATTTCTCTATTTGCTTCATCTTTCCAAAATAGGTCAGCTGATTTTTGTTGGTTAATGCTAAATGTTTTCATTTTCTTCTATTTTAAGTGTTAGTTCGTTTTTAAGTTGTGCCAGTTCGGCAATTTTATCGTGCCGGGCTATCCAATCGGCGTGGGGTTTCTCCCGAAGCCAATCTTCTATTAGTTTGATTTTTATTAGTAGTTCGTCCATAAACTTGATCTATTTGGTTAAACATGTTTTGTAATTGCAATGCCTCGTAGCGGTAGGCCACGGCATCGATAAAGGTGTTTTGGTAGAAAATGTAAAAGGCTCTCGCTTCCAAACTATTTAGCGAGAAACTCCAGCTGTTTTTATCAGAATAAATTTTACGGCTCTGTGTGTAAAGCTTGGTGTATATTTTATTTACAATTTCTTCTACCAGTTCTTCTGCAACATTTTCAGCTGGATATAATTCCAATAACTGGCCTAACATTAGCACTATGGCTTCTAATTGTTCTTTATTTGCTTTAATTCTCATAATCGTTTTTTGTTATTTCTGCAATGCAGGCTAAGTAATAAGCTTTAAATTTTTTGTCGGTGCTTAGCAGGTTATCAGCTGTCACAAGGCTTACTGCTATCGCAGTATGTGTCCGTTTTACGTATCTGGCTATCTGCATGTTTCTAACGCTTTCTTCATGTAACAGAAGCACTAATAAATGACGGGCGCAAACAACTTCCTGCTTTGCTGTAGTTTTCATTTTTTCAAGGCTTACCCCAGTAACTTCAACCACTATTTTTGTTACTTCTTCAACGGTCATACTTTAATTGCTTCGTGGTTTACATCATCAATTAGCATGGCGTAGCTTTGTTCCATGATGATTTTATGAGGCCAAAAGGTAAAGCCCTCTACAGCGTTTAAATCATCGTATTTGCGCCTAAGCCATGACTTAGGCCAGTTGATCGCATCGGCTATAAATTCAGCATCACGGGCATTCCAGTGGTTTAGCCACCATTTCCAAAAAAGCGGGGTTTTAGCCACGTTGTTTACACTCCACAGATCGCCACAAATAACATTCTGCAAGTACTCCAAGCCCTTTTCTTCTTGAAATTTGGTGTACTGATCTCTCGACCAGCCCAACAGCTTACATACTTGGTGTATGTTGGCTTCGGTTATAAATTTTCTTGCGTTCATTTGGCTATCGTTTTGTATTTTG
>Ga0116227_10004589_pt1 | contig 29876 bp, 21 predicted proteins | sample S1TSphgellanicum_FD_89693 | JGI IMG/M metagenome (GOLD analysis project Ga0116227, IMG submission 89693) | Host-associated microbial communities from peat moss isolated from Minnesota, USA - S1T2_Fb - Sphagnum magellanicum MG | ecosystem: Host-associated > Plants > Peat moss > Unclassified... | reverse complement strand
ATACTTTAAGGTAAAATAACATATAATAATTTAGGGCACAATAATTTATAATAACATATAATAACATAAAATATAAGTTAGAATAACTAAAGTAACTTAAAATAATATAGGGTATATCATAAACTAAGATAGATAAAATATTTTTAAAAACATATAAATAAACATATTTGCTATAGTAAATTGTAATAGTGAATTATGTTAACTAGTAATGAAACATGATGTCTACATAGTGATATTATAGTGAAATAATTTTCACTAGGTGAAATCAGTAAAATGCAATGAAGTTATTTCACTTTTAAGGTCCTATAGTGATTTAAGCTAATAAATTACACCCCACTTTGGTAGTAGTGTTATTGTGGGCCCAATGTTGTTAGGAAGAGGAAAATAAAGTTTTTATAAATTTTTGGCTCTTGAAACAAGGTTGTTTTTTCATTGAATTTCAAGCCATGAAATTGTTGTTCAAGTTTTTTAAGGTGAAGAAGACTCCAAAAACACATTGGAATAATAATGTTAGCTGGGAAATTACAATTTAATTCAACACCACATTGTCCTCATTATATTTAAAATTGTGGTTCATGTAGCGAGGTGTTTTGTTATTAGTTGTGATGAAAGTGCAATGATTGACAATCAATCTTGGGCTAGCATTCATGGTTACCTTGTGGAAGGCTTCAAATGCATACCAATTTTGTTGAATTTGGAAAGGTTGGGACCAATAGTGACATAGTTAACAACCTAACCATTGTAACCCTAAAGTCCTTATTGGCCTAACTATGGAGGAGATTAGTTACAAGTTAATTTATTTTGAGTCTAATGGTGGTGTTGTGTTTATAATTGTTCATATTAGTGTGACAACACAAATATATAAAAGAGCAACTCCTTTCATGTTTTTTGTTCATTGTGTTACACATTGGACTAACCTAATTGTGCAAACATTTTCTAAACAACCCCTAGTGTAAAAACTTGAAAGTTTCTTGTAAACCACATACGCATATTTTTCCTCTTCACTTAAGGGTCATGTTGTGTAGTGCAAGTTTACATAATTGTTGAAGGCAAAAAAAAAAAATTATTTTACAATGTAAATACTAGGTGGATTTCTATAATGTCTCTTGCTAAAAGGATCCTTACACATCTTTAGTTCTGAAAATGAATGTTGAATTCCATGCCATCAAAGCTCCAAGAACTAATCTTGAGTTCTTATCGTGTGATGTTACTTAGTTATCATGGGCTTTATTTGCATCATGCCCATGTTGAAGGCAATGCATGAACACATCAAATTTGTTCAAAGTTGTGATAATTTTGTGTGTGAATTTGTCACTATGAAAACATAGGGGGCTTTTCCACTTGAATTGCGATTGTATTTTTTAATTGTGCATTAAACATTTGTAACTCCATGTATTTTTACATCAAGAATGTTATTAGATGAGTTACACCAATTGCATCAAACACAACTCATTGTATATGGAAATATATATATGCCATAAATACATTGCAACTAAGGAATGCACATAAGTTTCCTGCACAAAATATTCACGAATAAATGTAGTATTTACATGTTTTTTCATTCATCCATTAATGAAGGAAATCTATTACAGCTAACTTGCAACTAATGCATTACCAAATTACTACTTTGTAATCATTAGATTTTGCCAATATTATTATGTTACAACTTGAATCAATAAATGTAATTTTAAATTACAACTTATCAATTTATTGATGGAACTATTAATTTGCAACTAGTCCATTTATGAATGGTATTATTTTTGTGCCTATTGACAATTATAATTTTGCATCGTGAAACATGTTACATAAATTCATTACACAAATGATGACACAAATCATCCCAATGGATAGAAAATACAATATCCATATGTGAACATTTTTTGTGTTAAGTTAAAACTTGTTAAAATTATTGTTATCAAATATCTTATGTAATATTTAGTGTTATATAATGTTAAGAGGTCCATCTTGTTTTTATTTAAGAATTGGGCTATATTTTGATAGTTGCCAAATATGGAATGATGCATGCACATCATTGTAAGTTAGATAACCTCTGTACAATGTAATGTCTATGTTTTAAAACTAACTACTTAAGTTTTCTACAACTATAATGCAACTAACATGCAATGTACATGATATGTTTTCATTATTAATTTATTATAGATTTATGCAATGTAAACAACATATCATAACCACATCATATAACCAAATTTGTCCACTTCGTTTCACTCTTGTTGGTTTTGGATTTGTTTACTTTTGTTGTCAATCTTTAGGTGCCCATTATGTTAAAATTGAATAGTTGTATCTTGCAACTACAACTTATAAACAACATACACACGTTGTCACATGTTTAACTTCTCATCAAAATCTAACACAAACAATATCATAAGTTTCACATAATGATTAAAGTACAAGTTTTTCATTTACACACAACTATTTAAATTAAAAGTAAGGTGTTATAAGCAAAATTAAAATATGTATTGGTCTTGAATTTCCTCACATGTAGATGTAAATTCATTTTCAACATAAAAGTCTATTGAACTTGAATGCATTGGAATCTATGGCATCAAAGTTTATGATCAATGATTCATTTTAGTTATTTAGAAATTAGCAACCTAACAACATAATATTTTTATCACAAGTATAGTGTGGGTTGAACAAATATTTACATTCATTGCACCCTAGAACTAAAAGCTCTTGTAATTTCACACAATCATCGAGAATCAAACTTTGTTAATCTCAATCAATAATAATAAAAACAAACAAAATTATGCTCTAACAAAAAATGAACAAAGAAAAATCACATGTTCATTCCATGTTATTTAAATGGGCATGAATTTTAAAATAAAAAATAGAATGCTTCATTTTTTAAACTAAGAGTCAAAAATGCAAAATAATGTCATCTAACATGTCTTTTGATTGCCTCATAAAACACCAACAAGCTTAGAATTAAAGAAAACAACCCTCAAGTTTTGTTCATCCTTAATATTTTTTTGACATTAAACACAACATCGTGACAACTAGTGATGTTAGTCCCACTATTCATTAAGAGCTACATTCATGTGCCACACACCATTACATATCCCACACAAACTTCAAATTTCACTTTTGTGTGAGTAGTCAAAACCTAATTGAAACTTAATTGCATTAACTAAATATTGAACCATATTTGCATATCAATTGTACCATAGTTTTTTGTAATAATTTTCATGCAACTTGTGAATGATAACAAATGAAATGAAGAGCAATACCATCTAATAGGTAAAATTCGATCATAAAAGAATAACATTTGCAACTATTTTGCAATTACAATGGAATTTATTGAAATTCAAATGTGGCATTTTAAATTATATAAATGCATTCATTTTTTTGTGAACAAGTTGCAATGTAGTTATACATAAATTACAAAGGACATTTAATTGCATGTGGTAATTTGGTTTTGACAAACACAATTTTTCATTGTGTGTGTGTGGGCTATAAAAATGTGTTATGTAGATCTATACGAATTTTTATGTGATCTAGAAAATATGTACAATGATGAACATGTATTCAAAGGTTTTATATGGATTTTGTGGATTGGAACAGTGATGGGTTATTATCAACTTGATGGATTAATGTAGCCAAAAACATTTAGTATGGTATTTTTTATTTATAAGGTCAAGACTTGGTGGTGTCAAACCCATTGCAATTGCCCTTCAACAAGGGTTTATGTGCACTTGTGATTATTGGTATGCTACTACAAGAAAGTGAAAATGCAATTGAAGTTTCAAAGGTTTGCAAGCCAAGAACTCATGAATGCTATTAAGATTATTTGTCCACAACATTGGTTGAATTTTGATGGAGAGAGCACATTCCCTACCCATCTAGCCTTGCTAAAGGTGCAATATTATTTTGAATGTTTTTTTGGTGATGAGGGCTTAAAGATACTTGCCCTATTGAATAAATAAGTACTTGACATAGGTGTTTTCTTTTTCAAGGTCACTATGTAAGCAAACTCTAAACAAGCTTTGGAGCATCCTTTGACATGCAATCCTATGACCAATATAGGGTCCAATTTGTCCTCTAATCTTGTGTTGCAAGTGAAAGCACAAATAGATGGACACTTTGAATTGTCATAGTTGCAATTTTATTTGGATTGTAAATGAACTTTAAATGTAAAGTCATATTCAACATTAACATTGTAAAATTTTAAATTATCCATGTTAAATTATATTTTAGTGAGAATCATACTAGAAAACATAAATGAATTTTAAGAAAAGAATGAATTCATAATGAACTTTTGAAACAATGACATTGTATTTGTCACACATGTAAAATTTACATGTGGATTAAAAAAAATGACACAATAGTATCAAAATTCAAATTAAAAAATAGCTCCACATCAAATGAGGTGTGTAAAAGTAAATTACATTGCAACTCTCCCAATATAATCAATTTTGATTTAAAAAATTAATTTACAAAAAAAAATCATTTTATTCATTGAAAATTCATTTCACATTGAAAACTCCAATCTTTCACATGGATTTTTTGACTAATCACATGGCTACATTTATATTTATAGGGTGGTTTATCAATATTTTAACCATAAGCACAAGGGAGTGCACATTGAGTAACATAGTTTGTTAAATGTGAGATTGTGATCATTTTAGTTAAAGTAAAATTTGGATTCTCAAATGCCACTTTAAAGCCACTTAACCATGCTTTCGCCCCAATATCGATTGTCAAAGTATTTGAAATTGATGAACATTTCTATTGTGATAGAATTGGGGAGTATTAAGGATGAGTGATGTGCTTTTCAACTTTGTCTTTTTTTAAAATCTAAACTAAAAAAAAACTTGACAAATCATCTTGATTTAGTTGTCATGATTTTTGCTCAAGATCACTATTCCATGAATACTTTTCCATTTGAAGATGCCATCAGACATTGGTATGATAGGAAACAAAGGTATGTTCTGGATGTTTAAATTATTTTGGAGATTTTAATGTTGCACAATGGGTGTTTTTGCACATTGTTTTGTACAATTTGCAACTTGTATGCAAGGAACTAATCAAACAATGAAGAGATTACAATTTTTTTATTCCAATTGCATTTCATCCTCAAATATGTGTCATGTGCTACAAGATTGGTGCCCGACATTATTGAAACTAACAAAGATTGCTAATTGTTTTACATGTGACAACATGATGTAACCAATCTACCCTACTTTATGATGTTTTGTATCAAAATTCAATGCTATCATGATTTTCTCATGAATGCCAAAATCCTTCTTAAATTTAATACAAGTTGACAACTGCATGTAGCAAAAATTCAGACTAATTGCCAGCACTACTTCCAAGTGCCAACTTGTATAGCCAATATAGCCAACTAGGAGACCTTGGGAAAATGAAAAGAGAAAAACCTTTTTCTTAGGTCTTTTTGGAACCAACTAAATGACTTATTAATATCTTTTCAAAAATTATTCATAAATGTTTCATGGGTGCAAGGTACCAATGTTGTGGGGGTATCAAATTTAAAGGGTAAAAACCAAGGTTCAAGGTTAGGTTCAAGACACTTGGATTCAAATTGACCTCATTTTGTTGGAACTAGCATAAGAATCTAACTGTGGAAAAAAATGTTTAGCTAATTTAGAACTAGAACCAAAATGGTGACAAAATATTTTTGAAAATAGGGTTAGGATATATATATGTTGAAAAGTTGACTTTAAAAAAAATTTAATGTGTAGATTGAAATTTATAATTAAAATATTAAATTAAATTAGTTATTTAACTCTATACTTAGGTAGACTTTTATTTTAATTCGTTGTAAAACTTTGTACCCACATAATTTTTAGCATTGTGGAATGTGCAATGTGTACATGGAACTGGACCAAAAACCGAGTTAAAAAATTATTGAATTTGAAAAACTGTGATAGAAACCAAAAGGTTCAAAATTTGGAAGAACTCGGCTCAAACCCGTATCTGGAGATAACCTCCGCATAAATTTTGAAATGTTAAAAATGGACCAGAGGTTCTCTCACAAAAAGGAAGAACCACACAACACTGCAAGGTACCTAACTTACATGTAGACAAACACATGTGAGATGAAGGTGCACGAATATTTTGTGGATGGCGTACAACACACAACATTGCAAAAAGTGTGTGGGACTCCCCAATGGAAGTGGCTTTTGGGTCTCGAAAGTCAATTATTGAAGGTGTAAATGTGTAATCATGTCAACACAAGAATAAAATGCAACCATGTGAGAAATGGAAAAATAAAGAAAATGCCGTCGTGGTCAAACTTAATTTGACAATTTTGCTTAAATACTTGACGAAAATACCTTTAGAAAAGTGTTTCAAATTAAAAATTTAGCCGCCCCCCGCCCCCAAAAACAAAAAAGAAGAGTGTTTCAAATTTCCATTGGGTTAGGTACATCTTCTAGTTGATGATTCTCCTCCAAATAATAAAGGCAAGGTACATACACCCCCTAGTACTAGTTTTTGGAAGCACACTTGCAAGTTGGAACCATCAAATATTCGGAAAGATAACCCCAGAGGTGAGGGGTGATGGCTCAATGATCGGGTCTGCTGTTGTGCTCCCAAAATTTTTATTTTTTAAAAATTTTATATATATATATATATATGAAGACTTTCTCTGATTGTTTGAGTTGATTTGAAGGGCATATTCTTCATTGTATTTTATTTCTTCCACTGTTTGGGGGGTGTTTAAAAAAACTGAGTGCCCACTTTAATATTTAGGGCCACTTTTAGATGAAGGTCCAAGGTCCAGGGTCCAATGAAATAGACCAATCCTATAGGCTGATGAGAGCCATAAATTGAACCCCATGGCCTTCAGATGAGGGTCCAAGACCAAAAAGTGGCAAATGAAGGCTAAACCTACATGGCACCATTTTGGAGGCAAAATCAATTGGTTGGGACCAAAAAATAAGAGCTCAAAGGAGAGCTCATGATTTGGAGAACCAAGGTGCTAGCTAGGGTTTAGGGGTTTAGGCAGGGTCCAACCCAAGGATTCAATTTGCTATAATTATCCTTTTTCTAACAATTTTTTGATGTGTATACACACTATCACAACAATTAAGCAAATAGAGATTGGTACACCGTATGGAGAAACATTTAGCCAAAGATTGGAGGAAATTTATGCAGGCTTACCCACCCACCCAGAATCCCCTTCTCCAAACCCTAGGAACAGGAACCACAATAAGTCAATAGAAAGAGGCTATAGGCATGATCCCGCCCCCTCCACTTTCAATGGAATTTGTTCATCTTTCTTAAAATAGACACTTATTTATCTTTATCTTTGGATTTTATTATATGTGTTATTCCCTTTTTACTCTTACCCATTAATGAACCCAGAGCTATTGATTAGGTGTGTACTATGTACATTATACATAGATGGACCTGTTTGCAAAAGGCCTCAAATTTGATTTGACTAGTGATTCTTCATAAGCTTCTCTATTCTTGAAACTAATTGTTATATCCAATATGGGAGGTTTTTTTTTTAAAAAAAATTAACTTTACGGAATACCCAATTTTGAAATAGTCAGCCACCCTAAGGGGGTTGGTTAACCTTTAAGTGTTATACATAGCAAGCATCCATGTTGTCAAATTTGAATATGACAACCCTAAATAAATATATATTTAGTTTTCAATCAGTAATGAAATAGGAAACAACAATAAAAACCTTCACCATCATTTTGGGTGCTTTTCTCATCACTTTCACACACAATTCATGGAAGCGGCAATCTTCTGAAAACACACACACACACAAAATGCTGCACCTTTTGGTGACTTCATGGAATGTAACAAAAAGAGTTTTGATGGACACTCACACTCAGCCCACCCATATACAAGAGAAAGAGAAGATGATTCTAAGTAATTGTATATTACACGATACATGTCATAAATGTGCATTTTCAAGTTAATGAGTAATTGTGAATCTCATATGGTGATTTAGTCTATGATAAAGCCCAAAGGTCAAGGACAATTAAAAAATAAGGCTGTGCAAGGCAATAGTTGAAAACAAGCCCCATTTTGGTAATGTTCTCCCTTGTGGACTTTACATAACATCAAAATCGATGCAACCTTCATATAGGGGGGAGCTATGTGTTTTTCATAAAGCCCACTGTGAAAACAAAACATTTGCTCACAAGGCAAAGGAAAAAACTGCCTTATAATATGGCCTCAAGTTACAATGCAAAAATTCCAAGAGATTTTAAAGTCTTGATGAGTTCTAAGCATTGACCTTTTGGAGTCAAGATGGTAATCTAGCCTTTTCAAGCCATTAAATGTGAAGCACAAAAGGATTGTATTTTGTGTCTCACATCGTTCTAGTGGGATGAATTCCATGACATATGATTTTTTCCATTGTAATGATTTCAAAAAAAGAAAAAATTAATGATTTTTTTAATGGAATTTTAATTACATTTTGAAATTAAAAAAAAGTGATTACTTTTTCATGGCCTTTTTTGCCCTCCATCAAGCAAAATATGTCAATATATGTGTGGCAAAGTAACCCAAGACCCAATTTGGGTGAAAGCTTTGACTATGTGTTCATTTGCTCATATTCATTCAAATAAACTTTCACAAGCTCCATAGATGCAAATGTTATCACTTGAACAAAACAAAGTTGATTGAAAATTGGGCCACATGGTACCTTATGTTATGCTTTGGGCAAGTTCATTTACTATAAATGTTAATGTTGATATTAATTTATTTAAAAATTCGTTATGTACATAAATAATTTCACATGTATTTTTTAATTATTTTGAAATGAATATACCCACGGGCCAACATTTGTTGCACATATATGGACAGTGGGCATTATATACTTCAATCCTAAAAGGTTTCTTCATGCCATCACTTTGCAATTACTATAATTCTTGTCTAACAATTTAAAAAGACCATGTGGAAGTTGAAAAATGGGAAAAAAATACTATTGAAAAGTGATCATAATATTTAACAAAAAGCATTTCAATCCTACCCTAATGCTATTGTACCAAAGATCAAAACATGTTACAATTTGGACAAAAAAACCATCATGAATTATTGTTTATTTTAGCATAATAATTTTGCAATAAGATATTCTTCTTTTCACCGATTTTCATCCTTAAAATTGACCTTCACTTTTAATTTGATGACTAGTATAGTGTCTTCTCTCTTCATTGTTGTGTGCACAAAAGAAAAATGTATATACAAGGTGGGTTTCGCCCAACAAAGAAAGACCTATGAACATTACACTTAAAACCTACTTAAGAATAAATATGAGTAAACATTAATAAATAAAAGATCAATTTTGTAACAAATATATTGCTTACAATGGTGTCAATTAGTATAAGTAAAATCATCTCCTTTATTCAAAATAAACACACTTGCAACAACAATAATTAAGGCTAGTCATCACCCCATGATTTTCTCATGCCACATTTCAACATAGTAGGCCGTGACTCCAAAACTCCTTTTGATTTTGAAATTGGTACAAAATAAAATGATTGTGAGGAGGTTTGCAAGTGGTTTGAAGGATGTTTGATAGCCATCGTAGCAACGCACAACATCATTCAATGGTGTCACATGTTGGAACAAAATTAAATTGGCTACATCAAAATGCTACAAGAAAGAAAATATAAAATTTTAAAAATAAAATAAAAAATATATATATATAGACCTAATGCTTGTGCAATAAAGTCAACCTAATCAAGTGGGATGTGATCAAGTATGACATTATCAAGTTTCTAGGAAATTTTTATGTATCCATCCATTTTGTGAATGGAACCAACATCATAAACACCTTGTAGAAAATTTTGAATTTGTACAAATTTAAATGTCCAAAAGGTTTGAACTTTATTGTCATTCACCATTAGCTGATGTTGAAAGTTCCCCTTTTTTGGGTTGATGTGTCCTGAATGAAGAATACTTTGCCTATGAAATGGAATATTTATTTTGCTATTCAAATGAGATGTTGGCCAAGTGGAAATCATGGACATTGAGAAATCTACCCCCATTCCTACACACCATTATTCATTTTGGTCAATAGTGACCAAAAAGTAGAGCAAGTGGTGAAAGCCATTACAAATGTGGGGTGAATGCATGAGTAGGTGGACTGATATTGATGTCATAGTGCAATTTTGTGCAAGGTCATTTTGTTCATGCTTTGGGGTGAAAAAAATACAAAGGAAATGGATTTATGAAAACGTATTCAATCACTAGTTTTGATCCACCCATTTGTGCCTTCATTGGCTTGTGTGCCATGAAAGCTCAAACAAGGGTGACATGACATATGGTTGCAACCACATTGAAAAAAATAATGAGGTGCATTTTTGTTAAAACAAATCAAAAGTGCCCACTTGGGTGAATCTTTATAAGCAATTGATAATCTCATCAAGGTGAGGTGGCCAAATACAATTGGTTGTTTAGGGTGTTTGCATGGTATGGTTGACACAAAAAAGTCACAATGTTGTAGTTTTCATTACAAGCAAAAATTGAATGATTTGGGGACATAATTTGAAAAGTTCTAATGGTCAAAATATGACATTAAATGTGGTTCATATCTTAATCTATCATGAAGTTGAGAAATTGGTGCAAATAAGAATTATGTAATAGTCTTTTGAAGTACATTTGGGTAAATTCATAATAAAAAGAATAATGGGTGCCAAGGTTAGAATCCTTATCAAAGATTGCATTTTACATTTGGCCTACATGTATTGGTTTATTAAATATCAAAATTACATTTTAAATGTAATTTTTGGGACTAGATGTCAATATTGAGACCAAACAAGACCCATAATATGATGAAAATTAGATTTTTTTTCATCAAGACTTACATTATAATAAAAATACAACTTTGCTTTGAACAATGATCACAAATTTTGAAATTTTTTAGTCATTAAGGATGTTAAAAATTAGAATCAACAACATATTTTAAAAGGTCAATATATGTGCACCTAAAAGGATCAACACATGTGGCCCTTCTTATGAAATATATTAAAGTCCATAATACATTTGAAAACATTTGGTGTAGGTTTGAGTAACAAAAAAACACATTCAAAATTTTAAAGTCCTGAAAATAGACCCATTCAACAAGTGCTTTGCATATGACAAAGAACTTTAATAACATAATTCATAAGATTCCAATTTCATGAGGAACCAAACACAATTCCAAATAATGGATAAATGATTCAATAAATACAATTGATAGTGATTTTTCAAAATAATATAAGTACATTTTTCAATATGTTCACACCTTTTTGGCTCCTTTTACTATGAATGCAAGCATTTGTAACATATAATTGCTTGTCACAAAATAATCATTTTAATAAAAGGACTAAAAAATATTTCTTTTAGTTGGAATTTTGTCATGTGTTATCACATTGGCAACTACATTCATTCTGACTTAACCATGTAACTAAACTAACAATTTTGACAATTTGTTGATGAAATGTTGCACATCAATGTATATATATATAAAGAACAATCTTTCATGTCAAATTTTTTTCAACTTCTTTTAAAATATATTTGAACCTTTGGTGGTACATTATGTGATCATAATGATGATGGTTTATGTTTAAGCATAAACATCAAACATATGCTTACAATGTTTGTATGTTAAGAAATGTTCTTCCTTTGAAAATGGAACGACTTAAGTGTTGATTGTATTTATTCACAAAATTGAAGTAGAGTTTTTGAATTCATAGAAAAAAGTATACTACTATGAAATAGGGTGTTGTAAATAAGTTTTATAATGCAATTAATGTACATTTACTTAAAGAAACACATATGAAATAGTTTGATATTTACAATTGCTTTATTTTATTTTATTTTTAAAGTATATGTCAACTAAATGTAATTTTTACAAAATTTCAAAGTTTATGAATTTTATGTTGTAATACTTTTAGTAATCTCTGTACATCCAAATTTGATTCCTTGTCCATCATCATATGCAAATGCGCTTTAAGGAAATTATTTTTAAAATCACAATTTAAAAATTGATATAAATTTTTTTGTAATTTTTATGACCCAAAAAAAGTCAAATTGTACTATTATATAAATGTGTATTTTAAAAAATCATAAATACGTCATTTTCAAGTCATTTGAAACCCTTTTAAAAGTCCTTTAGGCAACATAGATTTTTTTGTACTATATTTAAAATGTTTTTGAAGCTAGGTTCAAATGAAATTCATTTCAAAATTTCCCAAATGTTGTTATAATACATTAAGAGTTTTGTTGCACAACTTCATTAAAACCATTTAATTTAATTTATCAGTTAACAAAAAAAAAAAATCAAACAATTAAACAATTGAAATCATGATTTCTTTTAGATACAACACACATTTGTATTTCAAGTTTGGACAATGCTACAAATATAGGAACACTAACTCTAACTCTAACTTTCCACATTGAATTTGCAACACCTTTAAATTCAATAGATGTAGTTCCCGTGCCACTTGTGAACCTACCTAAAAGCATCACATAAATGGGATAAAGCCCAAATTGAAACATAGGTTTGGCAAATTGAAAAAATAAATTATGCAATAGGGCACAAAAAATAAATGGATTTTACTTCATTGTATGTGGTTGTTGTTTTTTTGAGCCCACATATGTTCAATGAAATCATATTGTAAAACATAATGCACCTCATAATTTTCAACCTCTTTAGTGCCATCCATCCTTGTATTGTTAAAATGCGAGGCCACAACCCATGTTCATTGTGTGTTTCTTAGAACATGGTTCCAAATTTAGAATCAATTCATCCTTTACAATCATGTTGTGTACAATGACATAAGCTATTAAAATTTCAAATACAATGCATTTATGCTATTATCGAATTGGATTTTGCACTATGGCAAACCAACTTTGCAAAACATTGAAGCAACATTTTGACATCTTTTTTGATAGCCTTTTGAACATGAGTAAAACACACACAATTTTCTTGTTGTGGCTCATGGACAATATACGTGAAATAAGACCATCTTGGGTACATCATGTTGTCCATAAACAAATATTACCTAGAGTACATGCATTGCGGTTCACCTCAAATTAAAAATTTGCACCAAGCCCACACAACAAATTGGCAATGAATGAAATCCTATCAAACACATTGAGGTTATTATTTGACTTGGTAATCCAAAATGATAATGCCATGTATCCAAAGACTTTGGTTGGTTTTTAGGGTGGTCATTTGTTATATTATATTTTCTAAAACACATGAAATAAACTTGGGTACTCTTTTGATATGTTATTAAATAATGGATTTTTTGTGTTGTTTGGAAAAATATGGAAGTGGCTTCCCCAAAGGCTAGTCATAGCTTCCAAAATGATTGAACTATGTTTCTTTTTGGTGAAAAATGTCTTTGCCAAACCACTAGATAATTTTTTTAGTGATAGTGCATATAATCCAAGAACGTGAACATCACCATAAATTACCCCTGGTTTGATTGATGTGCATTTCTTGTTGGTTGTTGAAGGTACATCGCAAACTTGCCCCCTCCATGTATATGTGCTTTTACAACATGTTAACAATGTGTTCAAGGTTAAGTGCTAACAAAGTGTTAATACAATCATTGATAGGATGTGATGGCAATATAACACATTGTGATGATTAATCATTATATTACAATGCTATCACAACATCATATGAATGATTAATCAACATTTCATTAGCACTTAACTTTGAACACATTGTTAAAGTGTTGTAAAAACGTAGATACATGGAGAGGCCAAGTTTGAGATGTATTCATATTTGAAAACATCCCTCATAGCTTTCACAAATCATTTCAATCAAAACATTGCAATAATTTTTCATATGACAATATAATAACAATACTCATCTAATCAATTAGCTACCATTCCATATGTGAAGTACCTACAAGCAACTATGACTTTTTGAATTGTGGATAAACCCATTCCACCATAGTTGTCATGCTTATACACAAAATAAAGTTCATGGGTGGCAATAGCATGATGTAAACAAACATAAAACCACTTCATTCTATTGTTTATCAAATATCTTGACATCATACACCAATATGTGAAAAGGTAATCTTTTTGAATTTTTTTCATTGAACTTTCAATTTATGTGCAAATTGGGTTTGCACCTAGGTCTATTGCCACGTTGTTGACACCTCAAAAGTGCTAGTTGGGATCTATATCAAGCAACATTTGCACAAAATCATTTTCACCCTCACCATCACCGAATTCAATAGTTGATTTCATAAGCAAAGTTTTTTTCCAAGCCTCCATGTTGGTATGCCCACAATGGAGAATATCACACAATGCAAGTTTGGAGAAAATTACATTACAACAAAAAACTCAAAAAAAAATTAAGTGAAAATAAAAACGAACGTCACATGACATGACTATGGAATAGTTGTGAATGACTGGCAAGGGAGAAAAGATGATTTGATCTTGGGAAATGCCAAGTATGGGTAACTTTTGTAGCAATTAAAAAACTTTTTGATGAAGCCCTATATTCTAGCCCCATATATTTGTTGTCATTTATCAAATATAGGGACATTAGCTACTTAAAGGGTGGTGGTGCTTTATGCATCATTTGAAACTCATTAACTTATAATGATGGTAGTTCCTTTTGTTTGGTATTCAACAAGCACTTGTACAATGAAACCAATACAATGCAAATATTTCCAAATCAAAAAGTATTGAAACATGTGCCAAATACCTCAACAACTTTAGAATTTTGTAGCAATTGCTAGAAACTCTAACAATAGTATTAGAAAAAATGGCCAACATGAGTATTTCAAGATGTTTAAAATTACATGTAGCGTGGCATACAACACCCAAATGGATTTCGGTTAAATAGATGATTTGAAGGTATTTTCATAATACTTTTCAACCATTTTTCTCCTTTAGACATTCAAGCCCAAGTCCACATCCCCAGCACCCACCTATTTCAATGAAATACACTAACAAAGATTTAACATGAATTGAATTTAGAGTTCTAGAGGTTAATATTTACCTATGCATGTAATTTGAATTGGGCTTTTGTGTTCAAATTCTCAAATTTCATTCTTGCCTTGTTCAATCACCATAACAAAACAATCCACCATATTGGACCATGTTGCAAATGAGGGATTAAATATTAAGCTATAAAATGATATTTTCATATACCACTTTTTAATCTACTTCAAAACATTTATTTGCACATGGGTGAAAATAAATTTCAAATAAATTTTAGTAACATGGATAACATAAATATCTACTAATAAGTGGGGTTGACCATGAATAAATCATCCCATTAACACTTTACACAATGAAATAGTGTAATTTTTTTGACATATTTCAATAGTTAGTAATGAGTGGTGTCGTAAAAGACCCCAAAAAAAGGATATTCAAGTGGTGAATTTGCCATTTGAATAATACTTTTAGTCCTATTTCACACAAAAGCTATATATAATCATAAAATGTAGGCTATTTTCAACTTCTTATCTATGAAGTAAAATTTGGAGAGGTATCCTTTCAATATGCCTAATTTGATTTGTCATTGGCTACTACATAATTCATGCATGTTTCTACTTCTTTACAACTTGGCCATCTATTAATTCTCAAATTTTATGTTCATGTGAATCTACATTTTTTAGAAGAATCCAATGCCAAAATACTTGTGAACACAAACTATATTGGTTTTAGCCAAATTGTTGAAAGATTGTTTGGAAACTTCAATGGAAAATATTTTCTGAATCTACTTTTAATTTTCTTGCTAGGGGAATTGCAAAGGAATCAAGGTTGATGATCTATTTATAAACACAAAAGTGTGGGAAAAGGCCTCTTTGAGAGGTGTTCACATAGTTTGAAGGCATGGGAATGAAAACAATACAATAGAAGTTCCCATGTTCAAGAATGTCATGTTGGGAGGTTATTATATTTTAAAGACACAAATTGAATCCATATATATTGTATTTTAAATACGTCAATCATGTCTATATTTGTATAAACTTGGAGGACATGGTACCAAGGTTTGTATATCTAAAATCTTGAAGGATCTCATACAAGCCAAGTTTATATATTCAATTTTGAAAGATTTACTTTTTGTTAGGTTGAGAAATTCTTCTAGATTAAATACCACATTGGTACAAGATCTTGGTTATTGGTGTTACATTCACTATTAGTAGTAGTTTTGATTTTTGGAAATTGATTTGACTAATACCAATGGCTTAATATTTCACAATGACATCACTTTCATTTAAACCATAGATAACATTTGAATTTTTAAAAATAGTTTTGGGAGGAAGAAAAATGGAAAAGGAACATACATAGAAGTAGAGGGAAAAGCTATTGTGCCCTACCATGGTCACACCTACAACTATCAGTGTTTACACACACATCACAAATGATAATGACTTTCTTAATGGTATATCATCTCCAAATTTATGCAAATTTCTTTGCACATGGTTTTGGGCTTGGATTCTTGCTTGGTTATAGGAAAGTCATTTTCAAATCACCAAAAGGGATTTTGAAAACCTACAACTTAAGATTATATCCCAAACACTAAGTAAATCAAACTTTATTCACACATGAACCAATTCCAAGTCAAAACACAATTAACTATGTTAACCTACTTAGCATTAACATAATTAAGACATAATTGGGAAACTAATTAAACTAACATTCTTAACAAAGCAATGGAAGTTTCAAGTGAGTTTTAGTGTTGGTTTTAAAAATGACTTAACATAATTCAATATTGAAGATCATCAAAACAAACAACCATTCTCCAACAAGCCTTTCGATTAAAAATAAAAAACAACTCAAGATCTAGGGCTCCCACCATATTTCTTTTCCATTCAATAGCTAGAAGTCATATAAGGAAATATGGAACATTAATTTTTGTATATTTAATTTCTCCATTGATAATGCATGGCATCCTATGATGAAAAGAAATGACATATATTTCAAATTATATATTCAAAAGGTAATACTAGGTATGTTGAATATCAACAAGGGCATCATTGAAGCACCATATGGGGCAATAAAAATATTGTAATTTGAGCTTTGTGTTGCTTTGCAATGGCATTGGCAATCATTGATCAAATTGACATAAGGTCAAAATTTTAATATATTTTCATTTGTTCCTTTATAATACATATATATAATCCATGATCATATAAAATTCCATGAAAATATTTTCACTTCCATTCTTTTTATAATATGACATTCAATCTTCACGTATCAAAAACATTAAACAAAATCGTGTATTAATTACATCAAGAAATTCATGAAGTAATATTAATTTCAAAGAGAACATTCAAATAGGAATTCTTAATCTTTTATTTAGTCTCATGTGATGAATTCAAACTTGTGTTGGTGTTTGAATCCTACAATGTATTTTTTTAAAATTCCTTGATCATATGCATTTTTCAAGAAACTATTTCCCCTTTATTGATTTTACAATGTGAAATTCAATTTTCACTTATAAAAACAATTAACAGAAATTGTCTATCAATTACACTAAGCAATTCATGGAACCATATCGATAAGAAGATTTTTAAAACATTAACCTTTTGTTCAATGTCATGTGACTTAAGTTGAATTGAAATATGTGTCAATGTTTGAATCTTACAATATAAAAAATAATTCCATGATCATATAGATTTTCCATGAAATCATTTTGCACTTCCAATAATTCTACACCATGAAATTCAATCTTCACCTATTGAAAACATTTTAAAAATTTGTGTATTTTTTACACCAAGAAACTCATGAAACCATATTAGTCTTAAAGACAAGATTTAATATGAAATTTATTCAGTGTAACTAGTGTGACTTTGTGTCATTGGCCCAAGTATACTAAACCTCATGTAAAATCACCCATCCCAATACTATTTTGGTTGAAGTGGGTTTAAATTTTTTTTTAAATTGAATTTTTTAATAAAAAAACTGATTTTAATATATAGATATTAAAAGATTCTAAAAAAATAATCTTCAAGGTTCTAAAAGGATATGAATTTTTGGAACATTCAATTGTGAAAAAATCATCTGAATTTTAAAATTTTATTTCTAAATGTGAAAATCACTCAAAATTCAATAAATTTTTCTTTGTTGATCCAAAAGTTATGAAATAATGAATGTGCACACTACCTTGCCAAGGGTTTTCAATCCAATAACACAAGCATAGTGGAGGGGGGGGGTTTGTGAGGGTTAAGGTAGGGTCACCAAAAAGGTCTATATATATATATATATAATTGATGTGACATAAAGTGAATTCATGTTAAACTTGGGAGGACATAAACTATCAATTTGCATGTGATAATTGAAAAGTCAAAATATGAATTAACAAATATGAAAAGGTTTCAACATGGAATTGTCAAAGTGGAACTATCATTTGAAAGGATGGCCACTAATGGCTTAAAATTACTCCCCCTAAATCAATTTTGATGTACCATTGTCACTAGAGTTATCAAGAAATTATACAAACTTGATTAGTTTTTTAATATCAAGACTAATATTAATTGATGTACATCCCATCAATAAGCTAACCAATGTTGGCTAGTTATTAGATGAGTGGAAAATACCCATTGATTATCAACTTAAGTATATACCCACTTACCCACTAGTTCTCAGAAAATAAAAAACCAATTTTGGTATATAATTATAACTTTTAAAGAATATGAAAAAGCCAAAATTGGCCAAAGAACTAATGGTTCTTTGCAGATTTTTCATGAGAACTATTGGTTTTTAAGGTTTTCAAAGTAACTGAAATTGATGATTTTTTTATTTTGAATAATTTTCAAAAGAATTGAAACTAGCAAGTTTATTATTTTGGAATATTTAAAAAACCAAAATTGAATTGGTAGTTTAGAAAAAATTCAAAAAAATTTCCAACATTAATGCTAACAAATAGAGGTTGTAATTTATAACTTCTTTTAGGTGGAACAACACTCATTTAAGAATTAAAATTATCAACAAAAATAACATCTTCCCTCATTCTATTGTGAGAGGTTCACATGGTAACAAAGGGGGAAAAATTGTATTATGAAGAGCTTTGAGGAAAAAGGAAAATAAGCTGAAGAATGACACCATGTTTTGTCGATAAAACATGATTGTGTCATGAGATCTAATCCTAACATTTGTTTGAAAGTTGCTTGTGACCAAAAAAGGTCCATCCTCATGAATGGACAATTTAGGATTTTGAGGACTAAGGTTTTGCTATAACAATAGGATTGTGATTTGATTTTGGTGAACTTTTGGTTTTTTGCTCATGAAGAATGATGCAAGGAGAGACCCAATAATGTTTGTAAGGTGTGCTTCAATAGTTGGGTTTTTCTTTTTTGGGCAAGAATCTAGTGTGCATGATGATCATATTGCAACTATAGTTTTTATGGTGGTCTGGCATTCACAAAGAGGAGGTAGATGCATTAGGCATAAATACCAAGGTGTGGATGTGAAGAAGGAAGTTCATCATTTTCAAGCAATAAGCTAAATTTTTTTGGTGTTGGTTTTCTTTGGAATTTTTTTTCAGAAGTAGAGAATGTGCAATTTCTTCGCTATATAGCATGGATGGCATGTTCTCAATAGAGAGAGGGTGTATCCTTTTAAAAAAGTTGTTACATTAAAAAATCCTTCTCTTAAAGTAGGACAATGTTTTCCAACTTTGTAATGTTCCTTAATAGAATGGGTAGAAGATGGAAGTGATGACAAGAACTAGGAAATGGAGTTATCCAAGTCTTGTAGATTCCAAAAACATAAAAATAGTGAATGACTTGCCAAGTTGAAATGTGAATGTGTCTATTGTTTTGTGGATAAAAGAATATAGGAAATAGGGGAGTTATGTTTAGAAAGAGGGAAGCTTTTGTTAGGGTTTATGGTGCCATCTTTGTGGGGATTCTAGTAGTAGGTTCTATGGGAATGCGTGCACTACATCTTTTGATTTTAGATGAAGAAAGGTAATGGAGTTTTCCTTTCATCTATAGGAGAGAGCTTGTGGGGGTATTATGATAAGGGGTTCATAGTTATGTTTATAGAGAAAAAGAGATGTTTAGAGAGAAGAATGGGTGTGTAGAGAGAGAAGCGATGGATTTTTTTGACAAAACGTGAAGAACATTGAAACAATATAATGGCATGGCATCATTATGCAAGATGATATTTTGGATGGTATTGAACTAAGAGAGGGGGGCATAAGAACATTTGATTCATCAACCTCCTCCAATTTTTTTGGAACTATAGATTTTTCATCTCTGTTAGTGGTGTAAAATATTTATGTTATATACAATGGAGTCACAAGTGAAACTATGTTTTGAGAATTTGATAAGATAGATTGTGTATCTTTGTTGTAAATCTCTTACCATGTATTATGCTATTATGATTTAGGTTTGGATGCAATTTGGTTGAAGGTCCCACTATTGGATTTTTGAACATTCTATAGTAGAACAAATTTGCCCCCAACTTACACCTTGCAAATCCTAACTATGAGGTGCATTTTGCCATCTGGAACATGAAGTGTTGGGTGTGTTGGAAAATGATGTTTCTGAACTTAGGTTGAGCCTCCAATTTCTTCTTAGTAAGGGTTTGGATGAGAGAGAATTTCCATGATTCTATTAAGTTCTATCTTCTGTTAATCTGAAGTCAAAGGGTTTTGCTCCAGGGTATTAATAAATCTCCTTCCACACTGTTGAATTGTCTGTTATGAAAATGTTTTGTAGTTTTCAACTAAGACATGTCTTTCAAGTTACTTCATTGTTTGAATCTCATGGGTTTTGGGGAAGTTTTATGAACTACAGAAATTGGGTATAACTCTTTTGGAAGTTCATGCTTAGGGTGGTTTTTTTTTCCCCCTTCAATTTCTGCTATGGCATCAATTGGTAGGATCCATCACAATAAGGATTTAGCATTAATTGGCTAAATCCTCAAGCAATGGGTCATGAAGAGAAGGCCATACATAGCTGACTTAAGGTTGGAGTATGGCTGAAGTCAGTTCCTTATTAAAGGAAGGTGGTCTATAAGCCAGTGGTTCATACCAGAGATGCAAGAAATCATGATAATGAGAGACCATAATATAACAGATTTGTGAGTGGAAACACTAATTTGAAGAATAATATTATCTGTTGGTGAGGTTCATAGTCCTCTCATTTTGAAATATGATCATCTTGTTAAGAAGATATTCTTCTTTGCTTTGACATAATAACAGTCTTACCTGAGCAATCCTTGATCAAATCATCACTTCTTGCTAAACAATGTGACAAGAATGGAGCTTTGATTTGGAGTGGAGCAATCTTTGATCAAATGAATTTGGCAATTCCCTATGGTTTTGGTATTCAACTGAACACAGTTGGAATAAACGAAGGTTTAGTACTGCCTTTGAAGATGATCTTGCATCCTTCATGAAATCAGACAGGTATTTGGTTTGGCACTTCTCTCAAATTCATTCACAGCTCATCAGATGAACATATATTGTTATCTGTTATGATTCCTATCAACATAGAATGGACTATTATTTTGGGGTCACATACATGCACATGGCAAAGAGCTATGGAAGATTAAGAATGTACAGTTTTACCAGCTGAGAACAGATAGCAGTGCATTTTGGGTATGGGCCCTTGTTCCAATCATGCCCATGGCCTGAGGCATTGCCACCCTACACAAAATGTACTGCTATCTGTTCTCAGCTCATAAAACAGAGCATTCTTAATGTCCACAGCCAAGAAGTGTTACATGGCCTAAAACTTGACGATTTTGTATCTTAAGTTTTTTTTCCCCTGATACCCAGGTGGTAACTGGCGGGTATCACAGGAATTTTTTTTGACAGTGGGGATTTGGGAAAACAGAGTGCCTGCAGGTGTGGGCGTTTTGTTTTCGGAAATGGCCCACCAGTTCTTACACTCAGTAAGTGTTCCTCCAAATACACTACAAATCTTGTTGGAGGTTTTTATGGAGTTTGGAAGTATTGGGCCACAGAGCCTTGAACTCCATTGAAGAATGTGCTCTATGTGAGAACATCAGCATAAGCACTGTCTGAACATTGGGGGTGTCTGCAATTTGCATCCCAAGATAATTCTTTTAGACAATCCATTGATGAGAAGGATGATATATGATCTCCCAGCCTGGAGATTTTCATCAATATTTGAGCCTATCCTTCAACCTGTCACAGAAGTAAATTATGAAGGCCAACAATCGGTATTAGAAGAAAGTGTCCAATTTCAATTACTACAAAATGTATTTGGGTACAGTTCAATCATCCTCATTTGCTTGCCATTTTCTTTGTTTTCCATTCTTCTCACCTTACTATCCACAAGCAATGCACTATGTTCTTCCTTGACTACAAATTAAGGTTTTCAAATTGCAGTTTCAAGTCACTCTTCACTGCTCATAGTTCAGATCGAGATTGATGATTCTTGAAATGTCATGCCAAACATGACATTGTATGCCACACTCCATCCTTCGCCATTCACTAAATTTAAGCGAGCTCAATTGAATCAATCTATACAGGCAATTTTGTTGGGTGAATACCTGTTGATTTTCGTATGATCCCAAATGTATTTGAAATCCTGAAGGTATAATTGTCCTTGGGACAGTCTCTCAAGCATGTCTTTGGCGACTATTTTACCAGCTTACTGAGAGCTTGTTGCCATGGTTTTACTCCTCTACTTCTTTTCTGCTTCCATGAACTAACAAAGCTCCAGGATACTAGCATCTGTAATCTGATACTCTTCACTACTTTGATTAATTATAGTTCAGTGTAGAAGTTTTGCTGATTGAGCCAAGGTATGATTTTTTTTTCTAGACCAGACAGCCTTTATTTTATTGATGGCATTTTGCCAAAAAATTGAAATACAAAGAAAGAAAATGAAGTGATTTTGGAGGGTTTCCATTGCCAGAAATGAGGGAAAAAAAGGCAAAAAAACCAGATTCCTATAGTTTGTTTTCAGTGTGTAGCCATAAATATAGAAGGTTGATTAAATTTTTTTTAATTCATATCTGGTTTACACAGCTAGATTTGGCTAAATCTTATGAAGGATAATTGTCTTTTTTCAACAGCTTCTTATGGATGACGGCCACTTAGGCTACATAAAAATTTCCTGAAAAAACACAAAGCCCAGAGTCAATAGTTGAAGACAACCTTGTTTTTTATTCATTAGTTGGATTACTGTGATTGACACATTGTTCACTCACACCCATTGCTTGAAAGGAGCTCCTTTTGTGACTCAAACTCATCCATAGCCTGGCTTAGATTTCCCACTGATTGGCCAGTACATTAGTATTCTAGATGGAAATATTGATATTTGCAATTGATTCCAATCAATAAGTGTAAATTACTACCAACCAGGGGATTCTGTTTCAATGTGATGGAGAATGACTTTTGAAAATTTCAAGATCTAAGAGTTATTAGTGGTAGAACTTTGTTCTCCCTACAACTAAATATGCTGGTTTTGGAGACTCTTATTTGGCATGTTGAAATTGTTCCTGTGCAGAGAGGTGCAAGAAGCATACTACAGTTTCCATGTAATGTAATTTTGGATGAAAGACAAAGAGCAGTAAGAATCAATTCCAATACACATTACTGTCTGGGGTGGCAGATTATGTCATTTTCTTGACCACATTATACGATATAATGTTTGGATGATGATCACATGCTCATAATAGTGACCAAAATATGTCTGTTGAACATGTTTTGAATGAAAATTATTGGATCTGCCACCCCGAGACCTTAATGTCATGGAATAGCCTCATCCTGGCTCATTATGTTAGGTGCGTCACATAGTTCAACCTTACGGGCTTGCTGGTGCCTTACCCAACATTATGGGCAGGGGCTTGATCATTCCATAGCACATTAGGCTCCAGATTCTTATAGGAACTATATTTTGATGAATTTGATAAGTCTTGCAAGTACCTGCCAGGAATTTGTTTTCACAAATTTTGCTCTTTTTCTGCTGCCTTTCACAGCATGTGAATATCCTGCATTTCAGAGTCTGTAGCCAAGGTTTAGCAACTTTGGAGACCTATAGCTGTGGTTGCAGGAATAGGGGTGCTAAAGGGCTGCCCATAAAATGGCCTATGAACCCAGAATTCTTTTGTCATTTTTGATGGGCATACCAACAAAAAAAGATTTTTGGGCCTGCCCATAACAGTTGATCTCGTTAGTGTTCTTTGGAAACTCTGACTTGGTGTGCTCTCAGCAGTACCTTGATCATCACACCAATTTAATATCAATGTGCATATGAGTTCCATAATTAATTGTCTTCAAAACTACTACACCCAGTTCCTTCAAGGGGTGTTCATGTACATAATGTAGCCAATATAGTCCATACACGCCTAAACCTTGGAACCCTAAACCATAAACATTGACTCGTCAGTCCTGACCTCAGTACAACTTTAGAAATACCCCTCATCGAAAGAATCAGGGTTTTTTTTCTTTTCCCCCCCAGTTGTGTGATTTAGCCACATTGGCAATCATCCACACGAGGAGGTAGCCAAATTTGGCTACAGATCAGAGAGGGCATTAGACATTTTCTAGTATCCTGTTATATTTTGGCCACCTCCAAATCTAGAGTCTAAATATGGTGACTTTCATGTTTTGCTCCTCAGAATGTGGCGAACTAAAACAAATCTAAAAGGAATCTTGTGACAATTTTTAAAAAAAGCATCCTGTCCCTTAGATGCGAAATTTTGCACCAAAAAAGTTTAGTTTTCAAGAAACGCACATAAAAGAACCACTATATAATATCTTTCTCTATGTTCATGGTGGGTATGCTGCTTGTCCCCAGAACACAACCATATCTTGCCTAACTTTTTAGAACAAATGGGAATTACGCTACAAACTAGCTAGTACTATTCCATACCAAAAGGCAATGTTTAAGAAAATAAAATTTGATATAAGACATTGCAATCTATTGCCTGAATTAATTAGGTTTGATTGTAGAAGCCCTACAAAGCTTTATTAATAAACACACCATAGATTTGGAAAATGTGCAAAGGAGTAAGAAAAAGGAAAAGGGAGAAGTTACAGGTTTAATTGGGTTAGGCAATGTTATGTTTGTTGTATTTATCAATGAACAAGAAAGTGACATGTGAAAATGCAGCCAATCCAATGTTTAGAATTTAATCTTGAATTGCATGGATTTAAGTATCCTTAAACAAGGACTTGATTGACTATCCTTAAACCGTGGCATGCAAGGCATTCAAGTAGTTCCCATACTATTCAAAGTGATCCACCATGTCCTGTAAAGGGATCACATCATGGGTACCCAAGGTTAATGCATGCAACTACTTGTAGTTCCAGACACCAGAAAGGAGGGCCCCAAAGACATGCTAGATGTACCTATGTTTGCATGGCATCCTAGAGGTTAAAGGAGGACATGATTGACTAATTATCCTGTTCTTGGTTCGGGTTGTTGTACCCCAATTGTGAAAGTGCCAAATTGTTGTCCCATCAATTTGGCCAAAATGGCAAACAAATGGTGAATTTGCACAACAATTGTTCACTTACAATGTTGTTTGTTTTAATAGTGCACCACATATTCTTGAAGCATTCAATTTCTATGATGTTATTAGGTGGATGATAGGGTGTAGTAAAAGACCTTGGCATTTGGCAATCTTGTTGGAAACTTTGGAACATTAAAATTCATCATGTCTAAGCATTGTGATTCATGTGATGGTGAATGCATGGTTGAGTGACTGATTTTTGACAAATAGACAATCCATACAACTTTGCATCAAGTTTTTATAGAATGATCAAGTGGATATGGGTGTTAATTTTTAAGATTTCATTATTATATTCTTGGACTAACTGATGTTCACAAAAATTCCTAAACATAAGTCAAAACCTATATCAAAAGTTGTTGATGTCATTTATTATGGTGGATGCCAATTGAAAATTTTAAAAGGAAAACTTGTAAAATCCACATGAATGAAGGCCCAAGTAAAGATTTTTAAAACATGTTCATTAAGCAAAAAAAATTTGGAAAAAAAATTATTTCAAAACACTAGAACAAAATTTGAAATTTATGATTGATTTTGTAGTCATACCAAACATTATATGACTAAGCAACCCTTAGTCATAATGGACGAATTGTTTAGAACAAAAAGTTATTGAATCTTTGACGTGGCACTCTTCATCTTATAGTCATATAGGACAAGTCATATATACTATTTAGGTGGATCCTATGTGGCTTTGGAGCATTTCCTATGTGGGGTCCACCCAAAGAATCATTCTACCATGTGTCATAGTAATAAATGACTAGAATATGATTCACATTTGACTTCATGTTCTGGGTGAATGGGAATGGTCCACATGTCACAATGTGACTTGTACACATGTTAAAAAAACATTCGTCAATGTGGCAACAACCCATTTGTGATTATCAAAAAGGTTGTTGAAAATGTAGTCATACATTAGTCATTTAAATTTAATGTTCATTTATTACAAAAAAATGACTTTCATTATTACATGTGGCAATCATCAATAGGGACACATGTCAATAAGGGAACTTGTCCACATTGTGTGAAGTAAATTAGCCATGTGGCAATTCTACATTGATATGTGTAGGGGATAGAGGTCAAGGGTGAAGTCATTTATAAGTTGTTATGTGGTCACAATTTAGGGCTCATGTGTCATTATTAGTCATATATAAGTAATTTTTAGTTGATATTTTGTTTATTAGGTTATTATATCTACAATTTTGTAATCATAGGATATTCATTGTGTAGTCATTCCAAGTGTGCCAAAGGGCCAACACAACATAGGACTTTCGTAATATCACATTCATTAGAATATCTAATCAACTTCCAAATAACTACAACTCTAGAAGTCATACACCAATCATATAAAACTCCATGATCATTAATTATATTATCTACTAAAAACGATGGCTAGTTTCAATGATTGCATTACATATTTGTTGTTGACCATATGGAAATAAATGGATCCCCATGCCATTTAATGACCATCCAAACTAAAGTAATGCATAACTAGAGAAAAATGAACAAACAACATATAGCAATTATAACATGTTCAATTGCAAGGTTCACTAAAAATAAGTTCAAGTTTAATGTCACTCATTCAATTTGTCAACTTGCAATTTTCACAAACTTCCAATTCCACAAGGTACAAGTGCCTACCACATCTCCCACTCTAGTCTATTCATCAACTTCATGCGGGTGCATAAGTGGAATTTTAGGCACGATGTGTAGTTGCAACATCTATTTTGAACCAAAAAATTGGAATAGTTGCACCATGAAACTTCTCTACCCCCCACCAACCACTCATTTGCTAGATGCCACTTGTTGTCTTGCATTCTTTGGATTCATCAATGCCACAAATTGTCCAATAACAAATTACATCCACCCAACAAGAAAGAGTGAATTTATATTAATTGTAATTTCAATGCACCGAATCGCATTTGTATACTTGTACATTCAAAGTAATAGTTTATGTAAACCACTTTCATCATAAAGAATCAAAATCAATAATAATATATCACAGGTGCTTACCTACTAAACATTTGGCTTTTCTTTATTACACCTTGCAAGTGCAATTGGCTTTTCTTTGCTAGTCCCCATAGGTCCAATCACCCTCCCCCTTAATTCCTTCCCAAGCATTTGCTGTTGCAAACTCAATCCAAATTTATAGAAATGTATTAATGGAAAACCCAATCCCACATAGGTGCAAACAAAAGAAAAAAATGTCAACCAAAACAAAACAAGATCAACTCACCTAACCCAAAATTAGACCACACTAAACTGCAATAGCACTCAATTTTGCTAGAGATTTTTACTTGAACAATTTCTTCATAGGGGATGGTCTTAGTTGCAAAACAATCCAATCTTCACCCTCCACACTTTGAGGTGGTGCTAATGCACCTGCCAATGGTGATTCTTTCACCTTCATTGCATCCACCAATGGTAATTCTTTCACCTTTTTTTCAAGTTGTCGTTTTGTGGTCCTTTGTGAAGGTGAATTAGTTTGATCCATAGTTTCCAAAGCAATCTTACCTTTGGAAATAGATTGTGATATGTCAGTACCACTACCCACCATTGATTTGTCCATGGGATCTGAATCACTTATGTTATAGGTCTTCTGAGGAAGCACAACATGTGACTGTTGTTGTTGGTCAAGGCAAGGTTGGCTTCTAGAAACAAAACAAGATTAGTATGATCCTTTTGTGATCTTAATAACTCAAAAAAAACTATCTTCATATCAACTAATGCTTGAATATGAGCTTGTTGATTATCCAACATGGATGTGAACTTGGCATCCAACTCATTTTGTTTTGTTTCAATAGCTATCATTCGAACATACATTCTACCTGATAATCCATGTTCAAGATTTTCCACACCATATGGTTAAATGACATGTACACATTTACAAACTTTGTAATTTAGACATTTAATGCATTGAACTATATTATAAAATATAAAATATTTTTAAATCATATAAATCCCATGAGTAAATAATTGACAACACACATATACATGATTAAAAGCTAAAAACAAAATGCATGCAAATTGACCAATACAAACATTTATTTTTTAATTACTTGCAAATGGACTAAAGTTTAACATTTTAACTTTAAGCATGTTTCCATTTCATTAGACCATTACAATTATCCATGGTTCTTTTTGAACATCAAAAAGTTCTAAATCTTCAAATTAGAAAAAAATGGGTTTCAAAACAAAATTTATGAACATTTTGGCTACTTATTGATGTTGGACAAGTTTGCTCTGATCCTTGAAGTTCTTGAGCAATTTTCGTCAAACTTGGGCTTCATTGCCTCTTCTTTTTATGCATCACAAAATGAAAATACATTCATGGGACAAACATGTTCTAACAACCTAATTGCATAAACATCAATCAAATTTTAGGGACGGTAGTTTGGTTTGAGCTAGTACCAACTTTGCTTCTTTCCTTGCTTTTCTTGTCCACCCCACATTTGCCATATTTGTCACTTTGCTCCTTGCATTTGACATCTATTCAACCTTTTTATTTGTCTCAGGTTTTGACCAATATTCTTTTAATCTTTCCCAATGAGCAGGTTCAATGTTAACAAGGCAATTTTTCTTCCTTGCCATGAACCTAGCTTTCAACTTACTGCTCTTTGTTTCAACCACCTCTTCACCACATTCCTAAAGCCCACCATAGAGAACTCATTGTCTACATATTCAAATTGCTTATCTAGAGTTGCCCTCAACTTCTCTAATGATGTGGGCTCATGGTGTTCCCAATCTATAACATTAACATATAAGATCCAAAGGATTAATGTCCTTACCACCTCATCCCAAGCATTCTTCCCATCTAACCCTCCATTTATATCGCCCCTTGCTTTTATTTGAATATGGTGGGGTTTCTTCCCAACAACTTGTCTTGCTTCTAATGTAGCATTTTATCCTTCTTATATGTTCTCCGATCTGCCCTAGCCACACTTTTTGGTTTCACCCCACCCATAACTGCTACATTCACTTGGGGAACCATGGGTTGGCTAATATGTTGACTAATACTTGGTCCAATAGGTTTGTTGATGAACTAATTAGTACTTGGTGCAATGGGTTGATTAATGAACTGAACAATAGTTGGGGCAGGGGCTTGGTTAATACATTGAGTAACATTTGGTGCAAACATTTGTATCCATGGCCTAGGATTTTGCACTGCCCCCATAGTTGGGGATGTATCCAAGTGTGTTGCATATTCCACCCACGTGGTGGCTACCACTGCCACTGGGTTGAAATAACTGTTAAGAATTCAAGCTCAACTAGTTAGGTTTCATTAGTTACTGGAGTAGGAAAGTAACTAGGTTACTTTCACAAGGTTGAATTACTTTCTTTACTTTTTTTAGTTTGGTTATTTGTGGTTTGGTCTTGTAGTTAAATACCTTGGTGTTGATGGTTTGTTTCTCTTTTTTTCATTACACAAGTTTGTGTATTTCTTGTGACAAGAACCTTGGAGAGTTCTT